>Ga0164290_1000181_pt1 | contig 237417 bp, 225 predicted proteins | sample Micstemetagenome_FD_108782 | JGI IMG/M metagenome (GOLD analysis project Ga0164290, IMG submission 108782) | Contaminated culture microbial community from soil near Moab, Utah, USA - Microcoleus steenstrupii SON62 (Illumina Assembly) | ecosystem: Environmental > Terrestrial > Soil > Soil crust...
GATCCTGCATCGGTTCATTGTATATCTCGGTCGGCGCGTGCATGGCGGTGGGCATTGTTGCATTGGATGCACGATCGGCCCTCCAGGTTCCCGCCGAAGATCCAGACGCCCTCTATCGGGACCGCGAGAACCTGGCGAGCGCGCAGAAAGCCGCCGACATCTGGGCCGCCCGGCTCAAAGCCAATCCGCAAGACTTCACCTCGGCGTACCGGCTGGCGCAGGCCCGCTACTGGCTGGGCACCCACGGGCTGCCGGCCGCCCAGCGGCGGGCCGCCCTCGAAGCCGGCCTTGACGCGGCGCGCGCGGCCATCGCGATCGATGCGAACAAGCCCGAGGGCCATTTCTGGCTCGCCGCGAACATGGGCGCGCTCGCGGAGTCGTTCGGGCTCCGCCAGGGCATCAAGTACCGCGGCCAGATCCGCGACGCCCTCGAGAAGACACTGGCACTCAACCCGGCCTTCCTGCAAGGCTCGGCCGACCGCGCCATTGGCCGCTGGTACTTCAAGGTGCCGGGCCTGTTCGGCGGCAGCAACAAGAAGTCAGAGGAACATCTCCGCAAGTCGCTGACCTACAACCCCAACAGCGTCATCTCGCTGCTCTTCCTGGGCGATACCCTCGACGACATGGGGCGGACCGCCGAGGCCCGCAAGGCCTACCAGGCGGCGGTGGACGCGCCGTTCGATCCCGACTGGACTCCGGAGGATCGCCGCTTCAAGGAGCAGGCGAAGCAGGTGTTGCAGAGACTGTCGCGTTGACCGCGATGAAGGGACCAGACGACTCGGGACCGCTGCCACCGGGCGAACTGCTGTTCTCGCTCGACCCCGAGCAGTCGCGCCGCGCCCAGTATCGCCGCGGCTACCAGCTGAATGTCGTGCAGATTCCGGCCATGCGGGTGATCGGCTTTGCCGGCATGACCGTCGCGGCACTACTCTACGACCTCAACCTCCCGGACTTCCCCACCGAAGGCTTTGCGACCCTGGCCGCGATCAACCTTGGCTACGCGGCGGCCGCGCTGTTCGCCATCCGCGTGCTCTACGACCGGGTCGGCCGCTTCGACCTGACGTTGCTGTTCCTGCATCTCGACGTAGTGATGTGGCTGTTCACGATGCACCACGTCAGCGCCGCCGATCAGCTGTTTGCCTTCTTCCTGCTGGTGCGGGTGGGCGACCAGGTCGGCTTCGGCTTTCGTCGCGCCTTCTATTTCAATCACGTGGTCGTCGCGACCTACCTCGGCTACCTCGCCTGGTTGTCGCTCGGTGCCGAGACCGACCTGGCCTGGCGGTCGCACCTCTACGTGGCCGCGACGATGTATGTCATCGGCAGCTACATCGCCATCACCGGCATGGCCATCGAATCGCTCCGCAAGCGATCCAGCGCCGTCGTCCGGCAGGCGCGCGACCTGCTGGTGCAACTCGAAGGGCGCACGGCGGAACTGCGCGCCCAGGCGGTCGAGCTCGAACAGGCCAAGGTGCAGGCCGAAGGCGCCAGCCAGGCCAAGTCGGCGTTCCTGGCCACCATGAGCCACGAGATCCGGACGCCCATGAACGGCGTGATCGGCATGACCAGCTTGCTGCTCGATACGCCTCTTGATGCCCAGCAGCGTGAGTACACCGAGACCATCCGGCAGAGCGGCCAGAACCTGCTGGTGATCATCAACGACATTCTCGACTTCTCGAAGGTCGAGTCGGGCACCATCACGCTGAAGCGCACGCCGTTCGACCTGCGCGAGGCGGTCACGAGCAGCGTCGACCTGCTGGCGCCGCAAGCACGGGTGAAGGGCATCGAGCTGGCCACGGTGGTGGACGACGCGGTGCCACAACGCATCGTCGGCGACGCGGAGCGGCTGCGCCAGGTTTTGATCAACCTGATTGCCAACGCCGTCAAGTTCACCGAGCGCGGCCAGGTGCGCGTGTCGGTCACCGTGGCCGGCGACGCACTGGCGGGCGGGCCGGTCACGATCGAGTTCTGCGTCACCGACAGCGGCATCGGCATCGCCGCCGAGCAGCAAGATCGGCTGTTCCAGGCATTCTCGCAGGTCGACAGCGGCATCGGCCGGCGCTACGGCGGCACCGGGCTCGGACTGGCCATCTGCAAGCGGCTGGTCGGGGCCATGGGCGGCCGCATCTGGGTGCGCAGCGACGCCGGGACGGGGGCCAGCTTCCACTTCACCGTGCCCACCGAAGCGGCGCCGGTGCTGGCCACGCCGCCGGCCGACGCGGCCTCGCCGTTTGACCCCACGTTGGCCGAACGGCTACCGCTGCGGATCCTGCTGGCCGAAGACAACGCGGTCAACCAGAAGGTCGCGCTGGCCATGCTGAAGCGCTACGGCTACCAGGCGGAGGTCGCTGCCGACGGCCGCGAGGCCCTGGCCGCGGTCGCGCAGCAGCGGTATGACGTGGTGCTGATGGACATCCAGATGCCGGGCATGGATGGCCTGGAGGCGACGCGCGCCATCCTCGCGCTCGGGACCGCGGTCGGCCGTCCGCGAATCATCGGCCTCAGCGCCAATGCGATGACCGAGGATGTCCAGGCGGCGTTGGCCGCAGGCATGGACGACTATCTCGCCAAGCCGATCACGCCGATCGGCCTGCGCGAGATGCTGACGAAGTGGGCCGGGAAGGCCGCCCTTACTTAGCCGAGTAGTCGTAGAAGCCCTTGCCGGACTTCTTGCCGAAGTGACCCGCCAGCACCATTCGCTTCAGCAGCGGGGGCGGCGCGAAGCGGGACTCGCGGAACTCCTCGAACATGATGTTCGCGATGTAGTACGTCGTGTCGAGGCCGACGTAGTCGAGCAGCGTGAACGGCCCCATCGGGTAGCCGCATCCGAGCTTCATCCCGTTGTCGATGTCCTCGACCGTGCCGAGGCCCTCCTCGAAGCACCGGATCGCATCGAGCAGGTACGGCACCAGCAGGCGATTGACGATGAAGCCGCCGCGGTCGGGGGCGGTCACGGGTTCCTTGCCGATCGCGCGCGCGTAGGTCATCAGCGCGTCGTAGGTCTCCTGGCTGGTCGCCAGCGCGCGAATCACCTCCACCAGCTTCATCAGCGGCACCGGGTTGAAGAAGTGCAGGCCGGCCACCTTGTCGGGCCGCGTCGTGCCGGCGCCGAGCTCGGTGATGCACAGCGACGAGGTGTTCGATGCGATCAGGCAGTGCTTGCCGACCACCGCCTCGATCTGCGCGTAGGTCTTCTTCTTGACCTCGACGTTCTCGACAATGGCCTCGATGACGAGGTCGCAATCCTTGAAGTCTTCGAACCGGGTCGTGCCGGTGAGGTTGGCGAACACCGTCGCCTTCTGCTCCGGCGTGACCTTGCCCTTCTCGATGCCGCCGGTCAGGAACTTGTCGATGCGGCCAATGCCCTTCTTGAGCACGTCGTCATTGACTTCGAGGACGAAGGTCTTGAACCCGGCCGCGGCCGAGACCTGCGCGATGCCCGCGCCCATCAACCCGCATCCGATCACGCCGACGGTCTTGATTTCCATTAGAGAGCCTCCACGATCATCGCAATACCCTGGCCGCCGCCGATGCAGGCAGAGGCGACGCCGAACTTCTTGCCGCGCCGGCGCAGCTCGAGCAGCAGCGTCAGCAGAATCCGCGCGCCGCTGGCACCCAGCGGGTGGCCGAGGGCGATGGCGCCGCCGTTGACGTTGACCTTGTCCCGGCTAAGGCCCAGTTCCTTCTCGCAGGCGAGATACTGCGCCGCGAAGGCTTCGTTGATCTCGATCAGGTCGAGCTGCCCAAACGACATCCTGGCGTGTTCGAGGGCCTTGCGAATCGCCGGGGCCGGCCCCATGCCCATCATCGTCGGATCCACGCCGACCGTGGCCCACGACACGATCCGGCCCATTGGCTTCACGCCGCGCGCCTTGACGGCATCTTCGCCCGCGATCACGAGCGCGGCCGCACCATCGACAATGCCGCTGGCATTGCCGGCCGTGACGACGCCGTCCTTCTTGAAGGCCGCGGGCAGCTTGGCCAGGATCTCCATGGTCGTCTCGGGACGCATGTGGTCGTCCTGATCGATCACGGTGACGCCCTTGCGGCCCTTGATCTCCACGGGCACCACTTCGTCCTTCATGATCCCCGACGTCCACGCCTTGTGCGCCAGCTGCTGGCTGCGCAGTGCATAGGCATCGGCTTCTTCGCGCGTGATGCCGTACTTGACGGCGCAGTTCTCGGCGGTGATCGCCATCGAGCACCCCGCGTACGGGTCGTTCAGGCCTTCCCACAGCCAGTCTTCGAGCTTGCCCTGCCCCAGCTTGAAGCCCGAGCGCGCGCCGCGAATGACGTGCGGCACCTGGCTCATGCTCTCCATGCCGCCGGCCAGGACGAAGCCGGCCTCGTCGAGTTGGATCAACTGGGCACCGCTCAGCACCGCCTGGATGCCCGAGCCGCACAGGCGGTTGACGGTCAGCGCCGGCACTTCGATCGGCAGGCCGGCCTTCAGGCCGACATGCCGTCCGCCGTAGTGCGCATCCACGCTGCTCTGCTGCACGTTGCCGAACACGACATGATCAATCCACTCGGGCCTGGTGCCGGTGCGCTCGAGCGCCCCCTTTGAGGCAATGGCGCCGAGCTCGATCGCCGAGAGGTCCTTCAGCGCGCCGACGTGCTGGGTCATGGGTGTCCGCGCGCCGCCGATGATGAAAACGTTCTTGTTCATTTAGTAATCCGTTCCGAAATCCAGTCGCCGACTTCACGAGTACCGAGCGGACCGCCAATGTCGGACGTGGTTTGATTCTGCGCAATCGCGGCTTCGACCGCCCGCTCGATCGCCTTCGCTTCATCCAACGCGCCGAGCGTCTCGAGCATCAGCGCCGACGAGAGAATGGCGCCGATCGGGTTGGCGACGTTCTTCCCGGCCAGCGGCGGCGCCGAGCCGTGCACCGGCTCGAAGAGCGAGGTCTTGCCGGGATGGATATTGCCCGAGGCGGCCATGCCGAGGCCGCCCTGCAGCGCGCCACCGAGGTCGGTGACGATGTCACCGAACAGGTTGTTGGTGACGATCACCTGGTACTGACCGGGATCCTTCACGAGGAACATCGCGAGCGCGTCGATGTACTGGTGCGTCGCGGTGATGCCGGGGTACTCGGCCGCGACCTCCTTGTAGACCCGCTGCCACAGCGCGTGTCCCTGCTGCATGGCGTTGCTCTTGTCGGCCATGCACACCTTCGTCAGGCCGTTCGCCTTCGCGTACTCGAACGCGTGGCGGATGATGCGGTTGACGCCCTTGAAGGTGTTGATCTCTTCCTGGATGGCCACTTCGTCGGCGGTGCCGGCCTTGAAGCGGCCGCCGACGCTGACATACACGCCCTCGGTGTTCTCGCGGAAGACCACGAAGTTGACGTCCTTGCGGCCGCGATCCTTCAGCGGACAGAGCCGATCGTCGAGCAGCCGCACCGGGCGGTAATTCACGTAGAGATCCAGCTCGAAACGGGTGCCGAGCAGGATGTCGCGGGCATGCTTGTTGTCGTGGACCCGCGGGTCGCCGAGTGCGCCGACGAAGATCGCCTGGAACTCGTCGCGCAGCATCTGGTAGCCGTTGGCCGGCAGCGTCTCGCCGGTCTTCAGGTAGTGGTCTGCGCTCCACGGCAAGTGGACCAGGTCGAACCGGCGGCCAAAGGCCTCGCCGGTGGCCTGCAGCACCTTGACCGCTTCGGCGGTCACGTCCTTGCCGATCCCGTCACCGGGAATGACTGCGATTCTCATAGACATCGGCCGCACTGAAGTGCGGCCCTCCTGGCACTAACAGGTTTCAATGGCCACCGCCATACCCATGCCGCCGCTGACGCACAGGGTCGCGAGGCCGCGCTTCTGTCCGCGGCGCATCAGTTCGTGCAGCAGCGTCACGATGATGCGCGCACCCGTGCAGCCAATCGGATGACCGAGCGCGATGGCACCGCCGTTGACGTTCAGCTTCTCTGCCGGGATTGGCAGGTCGTGCAGCACCGCCAGCACCTGCGCCGCGAACGCCTCGTTGATCTCGACCAGATCGAAATCGTCGAGAGCGAGTCCGGTGCGCTGTGTCAGCTTCGCAATCGCCGGCACGGGCCCAATACCCATGATGCGCGGGTCGACGCCGGCACTCGCCCACCCGACGATGCGCGCCAGCGGCTTCAGGCCGCGGGCCTCGGCAAATGCCGATGAGGCCAGCACGAGCGCGGCAGCGCCGTCGGTGATGCCCGACGCCGAGCCGGCGCTGATGATGCCGTCGTGTCCTTCCACCTTCGGGAACGTCAGGGGCAGCTTGCGAATAGCCTCGATGGTGGAGCCGTGACGCGGATGCTCATCTTCGCTGACGACATGGTCCGCCTGAAGGCGGACACCACTGGTGTCGGTGCCGATGTGGCGTCCGGCTTTAGCCGGACCAAGATTCACCGGCGCGATCTCGCGATCGAAGTAGCCGGCCTTCTGCGCCGCTTCGGCCTTGCGCTGGCTTTCGAGCGCGAAGGCATCCGACTGCTCGCGCGTAATGCCGTACTGACGTGCCAGCACCTCTGCGGTCTCGCCCATGATGAGGCCCGACAGCGGATCCTGGAAGCCGTCCCGGTACATGGCGTCGACGAACTGGAAGTGGCCCATCTTGTGGCCCCAGCGCGCGTCGGCGGCGTCCACGAGGTACGGGACGCGGCTCATGTTCTCGATGCCGCCCGCCAGCACGACGTCTGATTCGCCGAGCAGGATGCTCTGGGCGCCGGAGGCCACCGCCTGCATGCCACCAGCGCACGCCTTGTTGATGGTGTAAGCAGGCGCCGTGTTGGGCACGCCGGTCCGGTGCCCCACCTGCCGCGCGGGGTTGGGGCCGACCCCGGCCGGCCGGCCGTGGCCCATCAGCACTTCATCGATGTCACCGGCGGCAATCCCGGCCCGGGCGATGGCGGCCCTGGCGGCGATGGCGCCCAACTCGGCCGCGTGCACGTCCTTGAAGGCGCCGCCGAACTTGCCAATGGGAGTGCGGGCGGCCCCCAGGATGACGACCTGGTGCGCAGAGGGTCCGGCTGGGAGCATAAGAAAAGAAATGATATCAAACGAACGTTCAAAAAACCTCAGTATTTACGCGGGAAAAGCCGCTTCCAGGCCCCCATTCACCCCGCCATCTGCGCGGTTAGTCACGTATTTTCGACTATTCATCCCACATTTGGTCCCTCCGGTGGACTAACATCAGACGGTTCGTTTTTTTACTTCCGTAGTGTTGTTGTTGCTTTCCCAAAGGAGGAAAGGTGATGTTCAAGAGACCTTTCGCAATTCTGATGTTGATCGGTGCGCTGGCTGCGCCCGCGTGGGCGCAGGATCAGCGTGGCTCGATCGAAGGCGTCGTCAAGGACGCTTCGGGCGCCGTACTGCCGGGCGCCACTGTCGAAGCGACCGCCAACGGCCGCGTGTCGTCGACCGTCAGCGACGCAGTCGGCGTCTACCGCTTCCCGTCGCTGGCCCCGGGCAACTACCGTGTGACCGCAAACCTCCAGGGCTTCGTCGCCAGGGAAGCGATGGACGTCCGCGTCGGCCTCGGCCAGATTAAGAAGGTTGACTTCGCGCTGCCGCTGGCGGGGGTCGCCGAAACGGTCACGGTTACGGCTGAGACGCCGCTGGTCGACGTGCGCAGCACAGCCCGCCAGGCGAACATCCGCGCCGAGCAGGTTGAGTTGCTGCCGAAGGGCCGTGACTTCACCACGATGGTGACGCAGGCGCCCGGCGCCAACCAGGAAAGCAAGCTGGGCGGCATTTCGATCGACGGCGCCAGCGCCGGCGAGAACCGCTACATCATCGACGGCATCGAAACCACGAACCTGGTCAGCGGCACGTCAGGCAAGAGCCTGATCGCCGACTTCGTGGAAGAAGTCCAGGTCAAGTCAAGCGGTTACACCGCCGAGTTCGGCGGCGCCACGGGCGGCGTCATCAACGCGGTGACCAAGAGCGGGACCAACGACTGGAGCGGCAGCGCCATTTTCAACTACCAGAGCAGCTCGCTGGCCGGCGCCCGCAACAAGACACTTCGGCAGAACCTGCTGAACTCCGACATCGCCGAGTACATCACCTACCCGAAGGACGACGAGTCCCGGATCGAGCCGGGCTTCTCACTGGGTGGTCCAATCATGCGCAACCGCGCGTGGTTCTTCGGCGCCTACCTGCCGGTCGTGGAAACGACCACTCGCAGCGTCAGCGCCGCAAGCGCCGGCAACCCCGCTGCGGCCGCAAACACGGTCGAACAGAAGACTCCGGCCCAGAACATCACCGCCAACATCACCTCGCAGTTGAGCAACAGCCTGCGTGGCCGCGTGTCGTACAACAACAGCTGGCGTGAAACCAACGGCCTGCTGCCAGCGCTGACCGGCACCGACCCGGCCGGGACGAACTACGGCAAGGTGTCGAAGTTCCCCAACTACGCCGTGTCCGCCAACCTTGACTGGGTTGCCTCATCGCGCTTCTTCCTGGGTATGCGTGGCGGCTACTATACGGCCGACCAAAACGACTCGAACGTGACCGAGGAACCGCGGATCATCTTCTCGACCGGCAACAACATCGGGCTGCTCGACACGCCGGTCAGCCTCCAGCGGGCCACGGGCTTCCAGAACATTCCGTCCAACACCAAGGTGACGCGCGATCAGCAGACCCGCCTCTATTTCCAGGCCGACGGCACGCTTTACGCCAACGCAGGTGGCGCTCACCAGATCAAGTTTGGCGTTCAGGCCGACCAGGTCGGCAACAACGTGCTCAGCGGCGAGTCGGCCAATCTGGTTCGCATTCGCTGGAACACCAACCTGGGCGGACTGCGCGGACCGTACGGTTACTACCAGGTGCGCAGCAATGGCGTGAATCCGAAGCAGGGTTTCATCACCGAGGGTGATGTCACCACGACCAACATCGGCTTGTTCATTCAGGACTCGTGGACTATCAACAACCGCCTGACCGTCAATGCCGGCATCCGGACCGAGCGTGAGCGGGTGCCGACGTACTCGACCCAGTCTGACGTGCCCGATTTCGGTGTCGAGTTCGGCTTTAAGGACAAGCTGGCGCCACGCGTCGGCTTCGCTTACGACATCAGAGGCGATGGCAAGTGGAAGGCCTACGGCTCATGGGGCGTCTTCTACGACATCTTCAAGCTCGAACTGCCCCGCGGCTCGTTCGGCGGCGACAAGTGGCTCGAGTACTACTACACGCTCGACACGCCTGACTGGACCAACCTCACCGCCGGTGCCCAGTGCCCGCCGACCTGCAACGGCACGTTGATTCGCGGTCCGGTTGACTTCCGATTCGTGTCACTCGACTCCGATCACCAGGACCCGGACCTGAAGCCCATGAAGCTGCAGGAAGCCTCGGCTGGCCTGGAACATCAGCTGAATGACATCATGGCGGTCAGCGTCCGTTACGTCCACAAGCAGGTTGACCGCGCCATTGAAGACACCGGCGCGTTGGCTGCCGACGGCAGCGAGATCTACATCATCGCCAACCCGGGCTTCAACCTGGCGGCGCTGGCCTTCACGAATCCGAACGTGGCCAACCCGAAGGCGGTCCGCGACTTCGACAGCGTGGAATTCGCGTTCGACAAGAAGTTCTCGAACAACTGGTACCTGCGGACCGGGTATACCTGGAGCCGGCTGTATGGCAATTACTCCGGACTGTCGCAGTCAGACGAGAACGGCCGCACCAGCCCGAACGTGGGCCGACTGTGGGATTACCCGCTGATGATGTTCCAGGACGGCGGCCAGCCGGCTCTGGGCCCGCTGGCCACCGACCGTCCACACCAGTTCAAGACCCAGTTCATTTACCAGTTCGGCTTCGGCACGAGCATTGGGGTGAATGAATACGTAGCGAGCGGTCTGCCCGTGACTCGTGAAATCGGCATCTACGCACCGAACAACCTGCCGGTTCAGTACCTCGGCCGCGGCAGCGACGGCCGTACGCCGATGTTCTCGCAGACCGACCTGCTGTTGCAGCACGGCTTCAAAGTCGCCGGTTCGCGCGAAGTGCAGTTGAGCCTCAATGTCCTCAACCTCTTCAACCAGCGCACCGCCATCGCCAAGTACTCGACCTACCACAAGACCAACGGCGTGACGCCGGACGAAGCGCTGTTCTACTCGGGTCGTCAGAACCTGGCCGACTTGATTGTCAGCCAGAACGTCGTGAAGGATCCGCGCTTCCTCATGGACAGCGCGTTCCAGACGCCCGTGCAGGCTCGCATCGGCGTGCGCATCCTGTTCTAGGCGCCTTCGACTCAGGTATTATCAATGCCCCGCGGGCTTCGCCCGCGGGGCATTTTCTCTTTGGCCGAACGACATGGAGGAGGCTGCATGCGCCAGCTACTTGCCCTTGCACTCGTCGCTGTCACTTGTACCACCGTCGCTGCGCAACCCACCCCTGAACGCGAACGCGCCCGCATCCACAACCGACAGGGATGGGAACTGATGACGGCCGAATCGTGGGAGCGTGCCGCCTCGGCGTTCCAGGAAGCGGTGGCGATCGACAACACCTTCGAAGATGCCTACTACGGCCTCGGCCGGGCGCAGATTGCGCTACGCCAATATGTGGCGGCGATCGCGACGTTGACCACATGCCGCCAGCTGTATGTCGCGCAAGCCGGAAGGCGCTTCACCGGCCAGCAAGATGCCCAGCGCTATCGCCAGGACCGCATCGTCGAGATCGACGAACAGGTTCGCCAGGTTCAGACCATGCCGCCAACGGCGCAACAACAGAACCTGCTGCGGCAACTGGACAATCAGCGGCGCGACATCCAGAACGCGATCACTCGCGGCAGCGGCATGAGCATGGTCACTACGGCGCCACCGTGGGTGTCGCTGTCGCTGGGGAGCGCCTTCTTTCGTTCGGGCAGGCTCGCCGATGCGGAGCGGGAGTACAAGGCCGCGATCGCCGCCGACAACCGGTTCGGTGAAGCCCACAGTAACCTCGCCGTCGTCTATCTCGAGACCAACCGCCTCGCCGAGGCCGAAGCGGCCTTGAAGAACGCCAGGAAGGCCGGTTTCAAGGTGAATCCGCAGCTCGAGCTGGCCATCACGGGACGAAAATAGTGCAGAGCTTTCGATCCAGTTAATTGCCCGATCGATACCCAATATTGGTTATTTCTTCCCTGCTCAGCAGCAGCTCACACGCAGTTCGTTAGGGTTTTTCCGTACGCTCGTCCCTACGCGGTTGGCACACCTTTTCCTTTACTGAACAACTGTTCGACCGTTGTTTTCAGATTTTTCCAAGGAGAAGAGTTCTCATGCTTAATCGTACGAGTGCCATGTTCGTGGCCCTCTTGCTGGCTTTCACGGGCCTCGCGTCAGCCCAGGTCAGCAATACCGGCACCATCACTGTGGTTGTCGCCGACAAGGACGGCGGCCGCATTCCCGGCGCGACCGTGACTGCCACGGCCCCCGACACCATCACCAAGCGTACCGTCGTCACCGATGCCGAAGGCGTGGCCACGCTCGAAGCGCTGGCGCCGTCAGCGCAGTACACGGTGGTCGCCCAGATCCAGGGCTTCCAGGACGCGACCCGCGAGAAGATTCGCGTGAGCTCGGGCCAGACCGCCGCGCTCGAACTCAGCCTCGCGGTGGCCGGCCTCACCGAAGCGGTGCAGGTGGTCGCGACCACGCCGCTTGTCGACGTCACCAGCGCCACCACCGGGCAGGACATCACCCTCGAGCTGACCGAGTCGCTGCCGACCGGCCGCAGCTACCAGAGCTACCTGCAGCTGGTCCCTGGCGTGCTGCCTGACGACCAGGCGGCGGGCGGCAACCCGGCCGCGCGTTCGGGCCTGAACTATAGCGACATTGGCGGCAACGTCGGCATCTCGGCCGACAACGTCTACTACTTCGACGGCATCAACGTGACCGACCCCGTCACCGGCACCTTCGGCGCCAACCTGAACACCGAGATCATCCAGGAGCAAAAGGTCATCACCGGCGCGATTCCGGCCGAGTTCGTGGGCGCGCCCGGCCTGATCTCGAACGTCATCACCAAGTCGGGCAGCAATGCCTTCCACGGCTCGGCCAATTACTTCTTCCAGAACAGCAACCTGGTCGCCGAGAACGAGAACGGCGGCGCGGAAGAGTTCTCGACCAAGGACAGCGCCTTCACGTTCGGCGGTCCCGCCTTGCGCGACAAGGCCTGGTTCTTCGGCAGCTACCGCTATACCAACCGCCAGGATGACGTCTCGACGCTGGATACGAACGAGTTCATGCGCTCGGTCGACAACACCCAGCATCAGGGTTTCGCCAAGGGCAGCTGGGCGGCGACGACCTCGGACCTGTTCAGCGCCAGCTACATGAGCGACCCGACCGAGATCAGCGGCCGTCGCCAGCGCGACATCACCAACGCCCGTGACCGTGCCCGCGAACAAGGCGGCGCGCGCTACGGCGCCACCTACACCCGCGTCTGGGGCGGCACGCTGCTCGAGATTGGCGCCAACAAGCACAACGGCGAAGTCACCGACCTGTCGGCCATCCGCGCGTCGCAGAACGCGGTGCTGTTCCAGAGCGGCGACGTCCGTTCGCTGGTCGACGAGCAGCGCGGCGGCTTCGGCCGCGACCTGATCGACGAGCGCGACAACACCGCCGTGCGCGGCTCGCTGCAGCGGGTGTTCGGCAACCACACTGTCAAGGGCGGCCTCGAGTGGAGCCGGTCCGACAACTTCCGCGACACGCTCTACGTCGGCAGCCAGGGGTTCACGAGCCTGGCCGACAAGTACGTCGGCGCCGGCATCACGGCCGCGCAGGTGGCCGGCGGCAGCTGGACCGGCCTGGCCTTCGACGTGACCAACACCAGCGACTTTGGTGGCCTGATCGAAACGATCAACGCCAGCAGCGATCGCGCCGCGTTCTACGGCGCCTACGACGCCAACCGCGACGGCACCATCTCGGCCGCCGAGCTCGGCGCCGGCATGGTGTTCTCGGCCGCCAACTCGGAGGGCGGGGTGCTCTACGACCGCGACTTCCAGGCGGCCACCGGACCGCAGGAAACCTACTCGAAGGGCCTCAGCTTCTTCATCCAGGATGAGATTTCGCTCAACCGGCTGACGCTGAACCTCGGTGTTCGGACCGAGCGCTGGGAGCACTTCGCGACCACGGGCGACAACATCTACACGTTCCCCTGGGAATTCGCGCCGCGCCTGTCGGCGGTGTATGACCTGCTCGGCGACGGGCGGCACAAGGTCTCGGCCTTCTACGGCCGCTACTACGATCCCGTCCGTACCAACATGACCAACTTCGCGGGCACCCTGACCGGTTCGATCCTCGAAGAGCAGGTCTACGTCAACGCCCTGAACAAGTTCGTGACCTACCGCACCCGCGGCGGCCCGGCCGTCCAGGACGCGCTGTTCTCGCCGACCACGCAGACGCCCTACACCGACGACATCCAGGTCGGCTACGGCGTCGACCTCGGCAACAACATGAGCTTCGACGCGCTCTACTTCAACCGCCGCAGCCGCGACATCCTGGAGGACTACGACCTGCACCTCTACGCCGATCCGGAAGGCTACCCGGGGCCCGTCGATCACCCCCAGTCGCTGTTCCTCGGCTACGACTACTTCGGCTACTCGGAGAACCCGGGCTCGAACTACGTCATCGCCACGCTCGCCGGCGGTGAGCGTAACTTCCAGGGCCTCGAGTTCGTGCTCCGCAAGCGCTTTGCCAATCGCTGGCAGATGCTGGCGTCGTACAACTGGAACGATGCCGAGGGCAACACCAACTCCGACTCGAACGCCGACTTCCAGGGCGACGTCGACTTCCTGGATCCCCGCGCGCCGAACCAGTATGCGACCCAGCCCGGGCTGATTCGTCACCTGGCCAAGGGCGCCGCGTCGTACACGTTCGACTTCGGCCTGCAGCTCGGTGGCACATTCAACTGGAACTCGGGGACGGTCGCCAGCCGCACCTTCCTGGCATCGGGCCGCAACCTGCCGCTGCGCGTGCTTCCGGCCGAAGCGTTCGAGTTTGCCGGCTACACCACCCGCTGGCTCGCGCCCGACTCGGTGGGTTCGCTCGAGAACCCGGCCTGGGGCCAGGTCGACTTGCGCGCCCAGTACAACCGCCCGATCGTCGGCGATGCCTCGGTCGAGTTCTTCGTCGACGTCTTCAACGTCCTGAACAACCAGGGCGCCGTTCGCAACCAGGACCTCGTGGCCGGCCAGGGCGCCAACGCCTTCGGCGACGAGATTCTGTGGGTCAACCCGCGCCGCGCCTTCCTCGGCGCGCGCGTGAAATTCTAACGCCGATGTAAAAGACCAGGGCCGCAGATGACACGGATTGCGCAGACTTCAATCTGAGTCATCTGCGTCATCTGTGGCCCGGGGTTCTTGTCGGCGTTATTTGGTTCTCTTCTGAGTTCCTGACAAATATTTTCCGCTCTGTGTGACCATCTGTGTCACTTTCTGAGTCCAGCTCACGTCTACTTCTGTAGGAAACGCGTCGAAATTTGTGTGGCGTGAATCTTGTAGGGTAGACCAGCAGATGGAGGCTCACATGAGACCCGTCCAGACGCAGGTGGAACGCAGCGCACTGCCGCACGCCCTGATTGTTGGCGCGGGTCCGGAGGCACTCATCGGCATCGAGCCGAAGCTCGGGACCAATCGCTTCCGGGTAGACTTTCTCGACAAGCACGACACGCCGTACATGGCCGTCCGCCGCCGCCGGCCGGATCTCGTGGTGCTCTGTTTCGCCCCCGATGATGAGGAGGCCTGCCAGGTGCTGCAGATGCTGCAGCTCGACCCCGCGACGCGGCGGTTGCCCATCCTCACCTACGTCAACGGCGAGGCCTACGCTATAATTTCGAGTCAATGGCCTCGGGCAACAAGCGGGATTCCGAGCGCGTCGAACTACTGGGAGCGCTACACGGCGAGGTAATGGTGTTCCAGCCGACCGCCGTGCGCCAGATGAGCCACGGCGGCATGCAGGTGGAGACCTCGTTCCCCTTGCAGCTGGACTCGCTTCACGATTTTCGCCTGACGCTTGGCGACCGCTCGGTGGTCGTCAAGGGCCGCGTCGCGCACTCGCGCATCAGCGACGTCGACCAGGACATCATCACCTACCGCACCGGCGTCGAGTTCATCGAATTGTCGGACCGCGTCGCGGCCGCGATCGCGTTGTTCGTCGACGACCTCGCCAGACCGTAGGCGTGGCGACAAACCTTCAGGTTTGTCGAGGTGTCTGGTTCAAATGCTCCAGGTAATCTCCCGACGTGATGCGCTGCGCGCGTCCCAGGGGCGAATTGTAGAAATACACCCACGCTTGCTCGACGCGGCCTTTCTCTAGCGTCACGGCGGTCATGGCACGGGCATAGAGGCTCCGGTCCGGCTCGTTGGGCCGGTAGCCCTCGATTTCGTCGAGGGCCGCCAGCACCGAGGCCGTGTCCTGGGTCTCGTAGACCTCGCCCCACACCACACCGGCGTCCTCGGTGGGCACGGCCGCCGGATAAATGCCCAGGTCGAACAGCGCCGCCTTGATGCAGCCGCGGCCGAGATAGGTGAGCTTGGGCGTGATGCGCTGCCGCCCCGGCCGGTTGAACGGGGCCATGAGGGTGCCGTAGAAGAAGACCCGGTCAGACACGTCCGCGCATTCTACCCGCCTTCGCTCGGCCACACCAACGAGCTTCGGCGAGGCAGGCACCAAATGAAAAGGGCGGCACTAAAGTGCCGCCCTCCGGGTGTTAGCGATGCGAGGTGCTAGTGCGCCACGCCGACGAGCTTGCGGCCCTTGGCGAAGCCCTCGAGCACGTCGAACACTTCCGTGGGCACCGTGAACGAGAGCGCCACGTTCTTGCCCTCGCCCGAGAGAATCAGCGAATCGGCCAGCTGCTGCATGCCGGGCTTGTTGCCCGCCTGCATCTTCGCCAGGGCCAAGACGCCCTTGAGCACGTCGCGCAAGTTCGTCGCCGAGGATTCGTCCTTGGCCTCGGCCTTCAGCACGCCGCTCACGCCGCCGTTGATGTGGCCGGCCGCCGAGAACCAGGTAATGGCCGGCATCTGCGCAGCCAGTTCCGTCGGCAGGCCCGACTGGTTGGCGATGGCGTCGAAGCGGCCGACGGCCCAGGCGTTGGCACCATCGAGCTCGCTGACGAGGCGCATCATCTCGATGTTCCCCACCACGTTGCGGTTCTCGCGGCGCGCATCAATCGACGCCTTCACGCTGGTGACGCTGCCAAACGCCAGCAGGTCGGCCTCGACGAAGCCAACGGCCATGCCTTCGTCCGGGGTGCTGCGCTGCTCTTCATGGAAGGAGATCATCCGCTTGCCCTGGTAGTCGGCCACCGTCGCGCCATGTTCCAGCGCGAGCGACTCGAGGCGCGCGGCCTCGAAGCGGCCACGGGCCAGGATCAGGAATGCGTCGTTGGGCTGTTCGGCGATGTTGCCCTTCGGCATGACCGCGGCGACCACCGTGTCGATGTCCTCTTCGAAGTTGAGGCCGGTCTTCTCCTCGAACTCGTTCTTGTGGTCTTGCGAGGGTTCCATTTCCTGGAACCGCTTCCGCAGCTCGGAGTTCATGACGTCCCGGACGTTCGCATAGGCGACAACCGCCGCATCGGCCGGCACGTACTCGAATTCCTCAGGACCAGCGGCGCTGGTAAAGACCGAGACCGGCAGGCCCATGTAGGACGCCACCATGCCCGTCCCCAAGCCAATCACCAGAATCGCTCCCGTTACCGCCACGAAGTATCGCGTTTTGTTCGACATGCGGGTCTCCTGCCTGAGTATACGGACCCTTGGGGGGGCCAGGTTCCGTGCAATACGAAGATTTCTGGGCCAAAAACAGGCCTTCTGAGCTGGAAACGCAAAAATGGGCCTGAATCATCGGTCAGTGTGCGCCTCCGGACACCGGCAATAGTGCCTTCACGGCCTCGGCCAGGTGGCTCGCGATCAGATCGTTGCCCTTGGCGACCAGGTGGACGCCGTCGTAGGCAATGGACGTGTCGCGCATGTCGATGACATGGCCGAGGTTGATATAGGCCACCCGGCGATCGCCCCCAAAGGCGCTGGTCAGCATCGCCTCGAGGTTGGCCTGCTGCTCGACGTGCGCATCGGAGATGTACGGCTGGGACGCCACCAGCACCATCTTGCCGCGGTCCAGCGAACGGGCGACGGCCTCCTTGACCGACGCACAGTATGGCTTCCACATGGCCACGCACTCGGAGTCGACCGCGCCACGCGACGGTGTGGCTGACAGCCGCCCCATGCTCTCACCGACCTGTTCGCCGATCTCGGCCGCGGCGCGCAGCGCCGACGCCGTGGCCCGTGTCGCGAGCCCTGGCTCGAACGCCACCTGGCCTGGATTACCGGCCCTCAGAGCAGCAGCCTTGTCCCTGAGCACCACCGGCAAGATGGGAAAGTACCCCGTCGTGCGAAACACCACCGACGACCGCCGCCACAAGTAGTCGTTGTTGATGCCCCGTGCCACGTATGGCCCCAGGTCGTTGACGCCCTCGTAGAGGATCGCGAGGTCGTAATCGAGGTAGGCGTAGTCGGCCAGGTCGAACGCGAACCCAAAGGCGCCCTGCGCCGGCGCGCCGAGGTTCACCACCGACGTGTCGGGCCGCGAGGCCCGCAGCCGCTGCTCGAGGAATGCCGCGATCGATTCGTTCGCCGGCAGCCCCCAGCCGTAGACCGTGCTGCCACCCAACATTACCAGGCGGAAGCTGCCAGGAGGCTTGGCAGCCACCACCGGGCCGCGATAGCCCCAGACGTTGACTCCCCCCTCATCCTGCGTTCGCCAATGCACGTAGACGTCGGCACTCGCGACCACCAGGACGCAGGCCGCCGCCACGATGGTCATGGCGATGGCGGCGTATGTCAGCTTGCGCCGGCGGGACAGGGGCGGCACCTGGACCATTCAGTCCAGAATACAACGCACAGAGACACGAAGTAAGGCTGGGTTGCCCTACTGTTCCAGGATGTATTCCTTGCGCTCAACGACGCGGGTCGCCAGATACAGGAAGACCGCGACGTAGCCAAACAGCCAGGCCAGGCACACGGCCACCGGCGGGTTCTCGCGGAACATGCCCTGCAGAATGCTCGAGACGCCGTCTGACGGCATGGCATGCGGCACCAGGCCCTGCAGGTAGAACGCGACGGTGAACTGCTTCAGGTAGCCGGGCAGGGCCATCACGACCTGTTCCCAGCCGAAGGCGAACAGCAGGCCAATCACCAGCGGCCGCTTGAAATAGGCGCCCACGAAGGCAAAGACCGCCCCGTAGACCGCCAGCCCGAGGCCCAGCAAGCCCAGGTCGGTCAGCAACGAGCCGAAGGTGGACGGCAGCGCCGAAAACGGCACCAGCAGGAAATAGACAATCATCACCGATGGCAACACCACCAGCAGGGTGCACGCGAGGTAGGCCAGGTACTTGCCCACCAACACCGCGCCGCGCGGAATCGGCCGGGTGAACAGATAGGTGATGGTCTTGTCTTCGACCTCGTCCGCCATCAGCGCCGTGCCGTAGAACACGCCCAGCACGGGGACGATGAAGCGGAGGAAGAGCATCCAGATCATCACGCCGAAAATGCCGAAGCCGGCCACGCGCTGGCCGTTGACCCGCAGCGCTGACATGCCGAACAGCTCGACGCCCTTCACGATCAGGGCGAGCAGCACGGGGCCGCCGACGACCAGGGCCATGAAGATGGTGCGCCGCGACCACAACATCTCGCCAAGCGACAGGTCGAAGACGCGGCGAGAGGCCTGCCAGAAGCTCATGTGCTTGTGCTTGGGAGTAGCCATGGTTACTGCTTCACCAAGTACTTGAACACGGCCTGCAGGTTGTCGTCGGGCGACTGCACTTCGTCGATGCGGCCGGCCTCGCCCGAGGCCGCCAGCTCGGTGAGCCTGGCGTAGAAGCTGTCGGGCTTCGAGGTCTCGACAATCACCGCGCCGGTCTCGAACTTCATGCTGAGCACATCGTCTTCCTGCATGAAGCGCCGGGCCAGCGCGCGCGGGTCGGCGCCGCGCACGTAGACGGTGTGCGGGTGGGTGTCGATCAGGTCACGAATCTGGTGGACGTTGCCTTCGGCCAGGATGCGGCCGTTGTTGATCAGCAGGATGTTCGAGGTCATCGACTCGATCTCGTGCAGGATGTGGCTCGAGACGATGATGTGCTTGCCGGCGCGGGCCCAGTCCTTGATCAGGCGGATGGTCTTGCGCCGCATCAGCGGATCCATGCCGGTGAGCGGCTCGTCGAGGATCAGCAGTTCCGGGTCATGCACGAGCGCCTGCGCCAGCTTGACGCGCTGGCGCATGCCCTTGCTGTAGGCCCCGATCTTCTTGCCGCCGGCGTCGAGCAGGTCGACCTTGTCGAGGGCGGCCTTGGTCGCGGCCTCGGCTTCGGCGTCGCTGTAGCCGTTGAGCCGCACCAGCGCGTTGACCCACTCGAAGCCGGTCATGCGGTCGTAGAACGCATCTTGTTCCGGGCAGAAGCCGATGCGCGCATAGACGTCGGGGTTGCCCCAGATCGGCTCGCCGAGCACGCGAATGGTGCCCTGACTCGGTTTCAACTGCCCCGTCATCAACTTCATGAAGGTCGACTTGCCGGCGCCGTTCGGCCCCAGCAGGCCGGTGATGCCCGGCGGAATGGACACCGTGACGTCGTTGAGGCCGCTGACCTGGCCGTACCACTTCGACACGTGGTCGGCCTGAACCAGCACCAAGCCGGTCCCCGACTCCCGACTCCCGACTCCCGGCATGTCGAAGCCCGTCGTCATGTGACGATCTCCACGCCACGCACGCGGCGGCTGAGGACGTAAATCGACGCGCCGATCAGCAGCACCACGGTCAGGCCGGCCACGGCCGGCGACACCTGGTAGCGCGGCGTCAGCCGGAAGATTACGTCGCCCAGCTGCTCGAGCGACGCCGTCGGCGACAGCCACGCGAAGCTGCTCTGGCCGGTGATGCCGCGCAAGGCATTGAACAGCGCCGTGGTGAAGAAGAACAACCCGGCATACATCACCGCCACGAAACGGCTGCTCTTCGACAGCGACGACAGCGCCAGCATGGTGGTCGACGCCAGCAGCACCTGCGCGAGCGAGAACAGGGTGATGGCCGGCAGCAGGTAGAGGTTATTGCTGACGAAGGTCAGGCTGCCGGCAAAGAGCGCCTGCGTCAGCAGCAGCATCATGGCCGGCAGGAACGTGACCGACACCAGGAACAGGAACAGGATCGCCAGCTTGCCGGCGATGTATTCGGCGCTGGTCATGGGCTTGGACAGGTACAACTGCAGCGCGTTGGCGCGCCGGTCGTTGGCGATCAAGCCGGCGCCGACGTAGATGGTGACGAAGAAGACGAACGCGCCCTGCTGGTCGAGGAACTCGCGGAAGGTCTCGCCCTTCGGCGCCAGGAACGAGGCCTGCTGGAAGGTGGCCGACACGTAGATTTGAACCGCGCGGACCACGAACGGCGCCCAGGCGAAGAGCATCAGGGCCATGAACTGGCGCTTGGCGATGACATTCAGCACGCCGGCGCGGGTCATGACCTGCCAGGCGCGGCCGATGCTGGCGCGGGACCCGCCGTAGCGCCGATAGCCTTGATCGTGAATGGGCATGTGCCTAGAGGCTCCCTGCTTCTCGGGGCCGCGACAACGGAGCGGACCCCTGGGCGCCCAACTTGAACACCATTATTTCTCCCCCACGGCGCGGGCGAACACGTCTTCGAGTGTCGGCACGCTGGGGCGCACGTGGCGCACCTGGACGCGCTCGCGAGCGGCCAGGTCGAACAGCACTTTCGGGTTGTCGCCGGCGGCGCCCGGCACGAACACCCGCATCACGTCTTCATCCGAGTCCTTGACGTCGAAGCCTTCGCCGCGCAACACGCTGATGAACTGGGTTTCGTCGCCCTTGATGCGCAGTTCGTAGACCCGTCCGGTGGTGCCCTTGAGGGCGTTGATCGGCCCGTAGGTGGCGACAGTGCCCTTGTCCATCACCACGACGTGGTCGCAGGTGAACTCGACATCGGGCAGCAGGTGCGACGACAGGATCAGGTTGACGTTCTTGTTGTGGGCCAGGTCGTGGATCAGCTCGAGCATCTCGTCGCGGCCCTTGGGGTCCATGCCGTTGGTCGGCTCGTCCAGGAACAGCAGGTCGGGGTCGTGAACGATGGCCTGGGCCAGCTTGATGCGCTGCTTCATGCCGGTCGAGTAGGTCTCGATGTTACGGTAGCGCGCCTCGCCGAGGCCGACGTAGTACAAGACCTCGTGCGCGCGCTGCATGGCGTCGGTAGCCGGCAGCCCTGACAACTGCCCGCAGTAGGCGACAAACGACACCGCGTTCATGCCGGGAATGTGCGAGTCGCTTTCCGGCATGTAGCCAATGCGCTCGCGAATCTCGAGCGGCGAGGTGGCCACATCCATGTCGATGACCTTCATGCTGCCCTTCTCGGGCACGATGAAACCAAGCAGCGACTTGAGCAGGGTGCTCTTGCCCGCGCCATTGGGACCGAGCAGTCCGACCGCGCCGGCCGGGAACACGGCCGTGATGTCCTTCAGCGCCATGTTCTTGCCATAGCGAACGCTGAGGTTCTGGCAATGGACCACCGGTCCGGCGAACCGTGGCGCGTCCAGCGGGTGAGCTTGCGCTTCCCCCATCTGCGTCATCTGCGTCATCTGCGGCCCCGGATCGGTGTCATCTGGCTGTGCCAGTGTATACGGGCATCAGCGTCACAGCGTTCCGCGGAGTCCCAAGGCGTCGGCTTCAAGACGCAGGAATCCAATGACGTTGGTGACATGTTGCTCGAGGGGCAGGCCCATGAGCTCGGCGCCTCGAATCAAGTGGTCGCGCGGCACCTGCCGGGCAAAGGCCTTGTCTTTCATCCGCTTGATGACCGAGGCCGCCTCCAGGTCGAGCACGCTCTTCGATGGCCGCACCAGCGAGGCCGCGGTCACGAAGCCGGCCAACTCGTCGCAGGCCACCAGGGTCTTCTCGACCGGCGTCTCCGGCTCCACGCCGGTGATCTCCGACGCGTGGGAGAGTATCGCCCGCATCACCCACTCCGGGTAGCCCAGCGACCGCAGGTGCTCGCAGCCCTTGTTCGGGTGGTCGCCAAGGGTGGGGTACTTCTCGTAGTCGAAGTCGTGCAAGAGCGCGACCACGCCCCACTCTTCTTCGTTGGCACCCTGCTGGCGCGCGTAGCCGCGGACGGCGGCTTCGACCGCCAGGGCGTGCTTCCGCAGGCTCTCGCCCTGAGTCCATTCGGTCAGCAACTGCCAGGCCGCCTCTCGTGAAAGGGTCATGACCGAAAAGAATACTCCAAGCCCTTGCGAATCACCGCCGCGGCGTGCGCGTTGACGCCGTAGCCGTCGAGTTCGTCCGCCCGCACCCAGGCCACCGCCGCGGCATCGGAGCCGGCCAGGGCCTCGCCCTCCGGCGACTCGCAAACGAAATCAACGATGACGAAGTGGTAGCGGATGCGGCCATCAGGGTCGCGGTGCACCCGATCGAACGTCTCGATGATCGGCCCGGGATGCACGTCGAGCCCGGTCTCTTCTTTCACCTCGCGGCGCGCGCCATCGGCGAGCGACTCGCCCAGGTGCAGGTGGCCGCCCGGCAGCGACCACTCGCCCAGGCGTGGCTCGTGCCCGCGCTTGACGATCAGCGCCCGGCCGTCCCGGACCACCACGGCACCGACGCCGACCACCGGCTGGGAGGGATATTCTCTAGCCATATGAAGTCGCACACAGAATATCTGACGTTCAACATCGCCGCGCGAGTCGGCTTCGAGAACATCACCCCCAGGGTCGAGGCCGCCGTCAGGCAGAGCGGCGTCCGCGAGGGCCTGGTGCTGGTCAACGCCATGCACATCACCGCCTCGGTTTTCATCAACGACGACGAGCGCGGGCTCCACCAGGACTACGCGCAATGGCTCGAGCACCTGGCGCCGTTCGATGCCTCGCCGGCACGCTACGCGCACAACCGGACCGGCGAAGACAACGCCGATGCCCACATGAAACGCCAGATCATGGGCCGCGAAGTGGTGGTCGCCATCACCAACGGCGAGCTCGACTTCGGGCCGTGGGAACAGATCTTCTACGGCGAGTTCGATGGCAAGCGCGCCAAGCGGGTGCTCATCAAAATCATTGGTGAATGACGTAACACGAAGAACACGAAGGTCACGAAACAGGCGTTTGGAAAGCCACGATAAGTCTTCGTGGTCTTCGTGAACTTCGTGTTGTCTATAGCTGCAGGCTGGCGGCGGCGTTGAGATCGGGCGGGGCGAGGCGGCCCGCGTCGAGCAACCGGATGCCGGCGGCCGCAATCATCGCCGCGTTGTCGGTCGACAGGGCCAGGCTTGGAATGTAGACCGGAATCTCGCTGCGCTCCGACTTGGCCAGCGCCTCGCGGCGCAACCGCGAGTTGGCCGAGACGCCGCCGGCGATGCCAATCGACTTGGCGCCGTGCCAGTGGGCGGCGGCGAAAGCGCGGTCGATCAGGGTGTCCACCACCCGGTACTGAAAGCTGGCCGCGAGGTCGGCGATTTCATTCGGCGGCAACTGCTCGGTCCCGAGCGCCGCCTGCCGCTGCCGGACGTGCCTCAGCACGGCCGTCTTCAGGCCGCTGAAACTGAAATCAAAGCGGCCGTCTCGCTCGGGGGCATTGCGATCGGGATTGGTCAGGCGCGTACCCGGAAAGTTGATCGCCAAGTCGTGGCCGTCCTGCGCCAGCCGGTCAAGGATCGGACCGCCCGGGTAGCCGAGCCCAATCAGTTTCGCGACCTTGTCATACGCCTCACCGGCCGCGTCATCGCGGGTGCGGCCCAGCAGTTCATACTCGCCTTCCGCTCGCACCAGGTACAGGCTCGTGTGTCCGCCCGAGACGACGAGGATGATGGCGGGCAACGGGATGGGCCCGTGCTCGAGCCAGATCGACTCGATGTGGCCCGCGAGGTGATGCACCGCCACCAGCGGCTTCTGCAATGCCCACGCCGCCGCCTTGGCAAACGACACGCCGACGAGCAACGATCCGACGAGGCCGGGGCCCTGGGTCACCGCCAGCGCATCAAGGTCCTGCCACGCCGCCCGTCCGTCGGCGAGCGCCCGCTCGACCACGCCGCAGATGTCGCGGACATGCTGGCGCGAGGCGAGCTCCGGCACCACCCCTCCCCACTCGCGGTGAATGTCGACTTGCGACGCCACTACGTTGGATCGCGTCGTCCACGGCCGGACCGCGTCGCTGGTCTGTTCGACCAGCGCCGCCGCAGTCTCGTCGCAGGAGGTCTCGATGCCGAGAATCAGCATCAGCCCGCCGAGAGCGTGTCTGTAAACGGCGCCTTGAAGACGCCCCGCTCCGTGATGATGGCGGTGATGAACTTGCTCGGCGTCACGTCAAACGACGGGTTGCGGATGTGCGCCCCTTCGGGTGTGAGCTGGTTCGCCCCCACGTGCGTCACTTCGCGCGCCGGTCGTTCTTCAATAGGGATGGCGTTGCCATCGGCGGTCGCCAGATCGATGGTTGACCACGGCGCGGCCACGTAGAACGGAATGCCGTGCTCGCGCGCCAGTACCGCGACCGAGTACGTGCCGATCTTGTTGGCGGTGTCGCCGTTGGCGGCGATGCGGTCGGCGCCGACCACCACCAGGTCGATGCCGCCGCCACGCATGATGGCGCCGGCCATGTTGTCGGTGATCACGGTGGTGTCGATGCCGTCCTTGACGAGCTCCCAGGCCGTCAGCCGGGCGCCCTGCAGAAAGGGACGCGTCTCGTCGGCCAGCACCCGGACATTGCGGCCCGCTTCGACGGCGCCGCGGATCACCCCGAGAGCGGTGCCGTAGCCGGCGGTGGCGAGGGCCCCGGCATTGCAGTGGGTGAGAATGCGCGCATCCTGCGGCACGAGGGTCGCGCCGTGTGCGCCGATCGCCCGGCAACTCGCCACATCGTCATCGTGGATGCGGTCCGCTTCGGCACGCAGTCGCGCCTTGAGTTGGTCCACAGACTCGCCCGCGAGCGCGCCTTCCGAGAAGGAACGCTTCATGCGCTCGATGGCCCAGAACAGGTTGACCGCGGTTGGCCGCGTCGCCGCGAGGACATCGCAGTTGCGCTGGAACTCGGTGGTGAACTGCTTGGTGCCGGTGGCCTTGCTGCGGGCGGCGCCGAGCGCCAGCCCCATGGCCGCGCACACGCCAATGGCGGGCGCTCCGCGAATGACCATGGTGGTGATGGCCTTGGCCACCTCGTTCACGCTGCGGCAGGTCACGTAGACCTCACTCGCCGGCAGCTTGCGCTGGTCGATCATGACGATGTCGGTGTCTTGCCAGGCGATGGTCGGAAGCATGGGTTACCCGATCATACCGGACGGGGCGGAGCTACCCGACGGGGAAGTACTTCTCGACGGGGTGGTGATGCGCGGCGCGGCTAAAGCAAACGCCGATCGAACGGCAGGGGCAGCAGGTCTCTCATCTGCAGTGTCCCCGTCACCGCGGTCAGGTTGGCAAGAGTCACTTCGACGTCGCCGCAGAACTCCCACACAATCTGGCGGCAGGCGCCGCAGGGCGGCGTCGGCGAGGCGGTGTCGGCGACCACGACGATGCGGCGGAATTCGCGATGGCCTTCCGAGATGGCCTTGAAAATGGCGACCCGTTCGGCGCAGATGGTCAGGCCGTAGCTCGCATTCTCGACGTTGCAGCCGGTCACGATGGTCCCGTCCGAGGTTTCGAGTGCGGCACCGACCTTGAACCCGGAGAAATCGGCCATCGCGTGCTGCCGCACGGCCCGGGCCGCGGCCACCAGCCTGTCCACCGAAGCTCGAGCGGCGGTGGACGCGTCAGAGGCGGGCAACGATCCCCTCCAGCAGCCCGATGAACTGCCCCTTGACCTGCCGCGCGGTCGCCATCACCTCGTCGTGATGCAGCGGTTCCGGGAACACGCCGGCCGCGGGGTTGGTGATGCACGAGATCCCGAGTACTTCCATACCCATGTGGCGCGCGACGATGGCTTCGGGCGCGGTCGACATGCCCACGGCATCGGCGCCAAGGACACGAAAGGCGCGAATCTCCGCCGGCGTCTCGTAGCTCGGTCCCAGCACGGCAATGTAGACGCCGTGCTGAATCGGCACGCCTTGTTCGAGGGCGGTCGCGTCAGCCATCGCCCGCAGCCGCGGCGAATAGACGTTGGTCATGTCGGGAAAGCGCAGGCCGTAGCGATCGTCGTTCGGCCCGACCAGCGGGTTGCCGCCCATCAGGTTGATGTGATCGTCAATGACCATCAGGGCACCGCGCGAGCAATTCGGCGAAATGCCGCCGGCGGCGTTGGTCAGGATCACACGGGGCACACCCAGCCGCCCCAGCGCGCGCATGGCGAAGGTCACGGTCTGCAGGTCGTGCCCTTCGTAGGCATGCACCCGTCCCGACAGCGCCAGCACCCGCTTCCCGCGCAGGGTGCCGCCGACCAGCTTGCCGGCGTGGCCAATCACCTTCGAGGCCGGCCAGTGCGGGATGTCGCCGTACGGAATCGTGAACGAGTCAGCCAGGTGGTCGGCGAAGTCGCCCAGTCCGGACCCGAGCACCACCGCCACGTCGGCCCCGCCACAACCGTGGCCGCGCAGCCATTCGGCCGCGGCCGTCGCTTGATCGAAGTTGCTCACAGCAGGAAGCCCACGATGATGGCCGTCAGGAAGTTGGCGAGCGTGCCGGCCAGCATGGCGCGCAGGCCCAGCCGCGCCAGGTCGCCGCGCCGGGTCGGCGCCAGCGCGCCGATGCCGCCGATCTGCATCCCGATCGAGGCGAAGTTGGCGAAACCGCAGAGCGCGAAGGTGGCGATGGTGAACGACCGGGGGTCGAGCACTTCTTTGAGGCCGCCCAACTGCGCGAACGCGATGAACTCGTTCAGCACCATGCGCGTGCCAAGCAGGTTGCCGACAATGGCCGCGTCTTTCCACGGCACGCCGAGGCTCCACGCCACTGGCGCGAAGACCCAGCCGAAAATGGTCTGCAGCGAGAAGCCCTGGAGCCCGACCAGGCCGCCGGCGGCGCCGAGGATGGCGTTAATCAACGCAATCAGGGCCACGAACGAGATCAGCATGGCGCCGACGTTCAGCGCGAGGTGCAGGCCCTCGGAGGTGCCGCGGCCGGCCGCGTCGATGATGTTGACGTCTTCGTTGACCACCTCGAGCTTGACGGTGCCGCGGGTCTCGGGCGTTTCGGTCTCGGGCACGAACATCTTGGCCATCAACAGCGTGCCCGGCGCCGTCATGATCACGGCGGTCAGCAGGTGCTTGGCGTCGATGCCGAAGGCGATGTACGCGGCCATGATGCCGCCGGAGATGTGGGCCATGCCCGACGTCATCACCGTCATCAGCTCCGACTGCGTCATGCGGGCCAGGAACGGGCGGATGGTCAGTGGCGCTTCGGTCTGGCCCATGAAGATGCTGGCGGCCACGTTCAGCGATTCGGCGCCGCTTGCGCCCATCACCTTGTTCATCACCACCGCGAACAAGCGGACGATCACCTGCATCAAGCCCAGGAAATAGAGGATCGCAAAGAGCGCCGCGATGAAGATGATGGTCGGCAGAATCTGGAACGCGAACACCACGCCGTAGCGCGCCCCCTCTTCGCCGAGCGCGCCGGTCATGACGCGGCTCCACACCGAGGCATCGCCGAGCGCACCAAAGACAAACCCCGACCCGACGATCGAGAAGTCGAGCAGCTGGCGCATCTTGTCGCCCAGCACTTCGAACACCCGCTGGCCGATGGTGGTCTTGAGCACGATCAGGGCGAACAGGACCTGCAGGCCCAGGCCCCAGCCCACCACCCGCAGGCTGATGGCGCGGCGGTTGGTCGACAACGCATACGCCAGCCCAAGAATGCCGACGAGCCCAATCAGTGGTTGCAGCGTGCTCAGCACATATCCCTCGCTATCCTTCTCACTTCGCACCCGAGCACTTCAGCACTCGAGCACTTCAGCACTTCAGCACCCAAGCACACTCTTTATGTTCCGGTGACGAACATCGTCTCGCCGTGGTCATGTACCCACCCGAGCACCAGCGGCTGCGGCGTAGGCGCCAGGTCGCCGACCACCAGCGCCTGCATGGCGAGCGCCACCGCCGCGTCCAGGCGCGAGGGATCGTTGAAGCGAAGTTCCATGACGTCTTCGCCGGCGGCGACCGTCTCGCCCGGCTTCTTGTGCAGCAGGATGCCGGCCGACAGATCCACCGCGTCGTCCTTCTTGTCGCGGCCCGCGCCAAGCGCCACGGCCGCGCGACCGACCAGCAGGGCGTCGAGCGAGGTCACGAACCCGGCCCGGGGGGCGGTCAGCATCTTCGAGTGGCCGGCCACCGGCAACCGGGACGGGTCGTCGACGACCGAGGCGTCCCCACCCTGGCCGGCAATCAGGTCACGGAGCTTGGCCAGGCCCGCGCCAGAATCCAGCGCCTGGCGGACGAGGCTGGCAGCGGCGTCATCGCTCGCGGCCCGTTCGGCCAGGCGGACCATGCGCGTCCCGAGCTGGATGACCAGTTCGGTCAGGTCGGCGGGCCCCTGGCCCTTGAGCACCGCAATGCACTCGGCGATCTCGAGCGCGTTGCCGACCGCCCGGCCCAACGGCACATCCATCTGGGTGATGAAGCACTCGGTGCGCACGCCGGCGGCCGTGCCAATCGACACCATCGAGCGCGCCAGCGCCCGCGCGTCGGCCGGTCGCTTCATGAACGCGCCACGACCGCACTTGACGTCCAGGACGAGCGCCTGGCTGCCCTCGGCGAGTTTCTTGCTCATCACGGAGGCCGCGATCAGCGGCAGACTCTCCACGGTACTCGTGACATCGCGCAGGGCGTACAGGGTCTTGTCGGCCGGCACGATGTTGGCGGTCTGGCTGATCAGGCAGCAGCCGATGCGGGCGAGCATCGCCTGGTACTCGTCGAGCGACAGCGCCACCCGGAAGCCGGGAATGCTCTCGAGCTTGTCGAGGGTGCCGCCGGTGTGCCCGAGGCCGCGGCCCGACATCTTGGGCACGGTCACGCCGCAGGCCGCCGCGATCGGCGCCAGGACGATCGAGACCTTGTCGCCGACCCCGCCGGTGCTGTGCTTGCCGACCTTGATTCCCGGAATGTGGCCGAGGTCGACGCGGTCGCCCGAGCGCGCCATGGCATCGGTCAGCCAGGCGGTTTCGACCGGGTTCATGCCCTTCAGCACGATCGCCATCAGCAGTGCCGAGGCCTGGTAGTCGGGCCACGACCCGTCGGTCACGCCCCGGACGAAGGCCTCGATGGCCTCGCGCGACAACGCATCGCCGTCTCGCTTTGCGCGAATGATGTCGACGGCTCGCATGGACGGTCGGCAGTATATCGTAGGTAATCGCATGACCCAGCGAGCGGCATCGCCGGCCGACATCCTCCGAACCGCGGTCACCCTGGCGCGCGCCATCACCATCGGGCTGCGCAGCTGGGCCTTCTACCCCGCCGATCACTCGGCGGTGGCGCTGGCGGTCGAACGGCTGGTCGCGGCCGCCACCGTGGCCTCGGCCGGGGGCATGATGCAGCTGGCCGTCACGCCACACCAGTTGCTGATCGACGGCCTGCCGCTCGAATCGAACGACCTGGCGGTCACCGAGTGCGCCGAGCTGCTCCACGACCGCGACATCCTGCAGCTGACGATCCTGCTGCCGCCGTCAGAGCCGGTGGTACGGGCGCTGCTCGGGGTCCTGTCTCTCGACCGGCAGACCCGCCGCGAGCAAGGCGGTCCGGCGACGGTCTGGGCCGCCGAAGTCCAGAACGCGATCCTGATCGAACAGATCGACTACCAGGAGATTCTCGAACGCGAGTTCGACGAGGGCCCGTCGCGGCGCGATGCGACCTGGAAGGCGATTGTCCGCTCCATCATCATGGGCCGCTCGACCTTCACGCCCGACGAGCAACAGCGGCTGCTCGACATCTCGCGTCACGTCGGGGCGATCGGCGAACTGGCCAAGGACAGCAAGGAGGCGTTCACCACCCCTGACGGCTCGCCGCTGGTCACCACCCAGGCGGCGACGGTGCTGGCGGTCTACCGCCACATCGCAAAGACGGTGTCGGCCCTCGAGCCCGACCGCATGCAGGAGGTGACCGGCTCGCTGGCACTGGCCGCGGCCAACCTCGAGTCGTCCACCGCCCTCGAGTTGATGCTCCAGGAAGAAAGTGCGACCGAGGGGGTGCCGATCATGGGGGCGCTGCGGCGCGCGTTCGACGACCAGCAGGTGGCCATGCTGCTGGCGCGGGCGTTGTCGGCGCCGGGGCACCCGACCAACCGCCTGGCGGCCGTCCTCGATACGCTGGCGCCCGACGCCGACCGCAAGCGGCGCGTGCTGACGCTGGCCAAGCGGCTGATCTCCGAGCGCGACTTCGGCAGCAAGCGTCCCATCGACGACATTCGCCAGTCGCTTGACGAACTGCTGCTCAAGTACAACGAGGCCGAGTACGTCTCGAGCGACTACCGCCAGTCGATGGACCAGGCCGGCGAACGCGCGGCCGACCTGGCGGCGCGCAGCCTGCCAGCCGAGATGGGGGCCTGGCTCGAGACGCTCGCCTATGACAGCATCCGCCGGCTCTCAGGCCAGTTGCTGATCGACTTGCTGCGCAACGAAACCCAAGCCGCACGCCTGGCTGAAACGGCCCGCGACATGAGCGCGTTCGTCGATGAACTCCTGCTGGCCGGCGTGTTCGCCGACGCCCTGCCGGTCGTGACCGAACTGGCTGCCGCCGTGTCGCGCAAGCCGGCGCTGGCCCCCGACGCCTGCCGCCGCGCGCTCGATGCGATCGCCACGTCGGAAGCCCTCACGGCAGCGGTTGCCGGTCTCGGTGACCAGGCCAAGGCCGAGTTCGCCAGCTTCAGCGCCATCATCAAGCAGCTCGGCCCGGTCTCGGTGCCGGCGGTGCTGGGCGCCTACCAGCACGAGGATGGCGCACTGGCGGCCGAGCGCGCCTCGGCCATGCTGGTGGCGATGGGGCCTGCGGCCATTCCCGGATTCGCGTCGGCGATCGACGATCGGCGGTGGTTCGTGCAGCGCGAGGTGGCACGCGTGCTCGGCGCGATCGGGACGGCGGCGGCGGTGCCGCCCTTGCAGACCTTGCTGCGCCGCACGGATCTGCGGGTGATGCAGGCCGCGGTCTCGTCGCTGGCCCGCATTGACGACCCGGCTGCCGCGCGGGCGATGTACACCGTACTCAAGGCCACTTCCGGAGAGGCGCGCGCCGCGGTGATTGCCGCGCTGGTCGGCCTCAAGGACGCGCGGGTGGTGCCGATGCTGGCGCGCGTCCTCGACGACAGCCAGCCATTCGCCGGCGACCTGCCGATGGTGATCGACACGCTCGACGCGCTGGCCTCGTTCCGCGACGACCGCGCGCTGCCGCAGATCGCCGCGCTGGCGCGGCGGCGGCGCTGGCTGTCGTGGGGAACAACCCGGCGCTTGCGCGAGGCCGCGCTGCAGACACTGACCCGGATTGGCACCGACCGCGCCCGCCAGCAAATCTCCGACCTCGCCCAGAACGGCGACTTTCTTCTGCGGCGCCAGGCGCGCGCCGCCGCGAAACGGCTGGCACCGGCATGATCACGACGCAGGAAGAAATCGTCCGCCGGCTGGGCGCCGCGGTGCGCGCCTCGGAGCTCTACGCGCCGGCACACCCGCAGGTCACGAAGTCGGCAACCGCGCTCGAGGCGATCCTGGCGCCGGCCCTGGTCGACGCACCGACCGTGATCGTCGCCTTCCTCGAAGATGACATCGTGCTCAACGACTTCCGGCTGCCGCGCGGGTCGGGTCTGCTGGCCGGGCTGCTGCGCGACATGCGCGACCGCAAGATCGAGAAGATCACATTTGCCCGCGGCGTCGAGCCGTCCGACATCCGCGCGCTCATGGACGAACTGGCCGACCGCACCTCGCGCACGGCGGTCAACGACCGCCTGGTGGCGCGCGGTGTGCGCCGTATCCTGGTGTCGCGGGTCGTCGCCGAGGAAGACGACGAGGATGAGATCGGCCTGACCGCGGCCAAGCAGATGTACTCGACCGCGGTCTCGACAGCCGAGACGATTTGGAGCGCCGCCAAGGCCGGTGACCAGCCCAACCCGGCCGACGCGCGCGGCATCATCGACAGCCTGTCGAAGCTGGTCTTCCAGGACCGCACTTCGCTGATGGCGCTGACCGCGCTCAAGCGGCACGACAACTACACGTTCACCCACATGGTGAACGTCGCCGCGCTGTCGATGGCCATGGCGCGATCGCTCGAGCTCGAGGGACCGATCCTGCGCGAGTTCGGCTACGCCGCCTTGATGCACGACATCGGCAAGGTGCAGACGCCGCTGGAAATCCTCAACAAGCCCGACAAGCTGACCAACGAGGAGTTCGCGATCATGAAGCGTCACGTGGTCGACGGCGCACACCTGCTGCGACGCACGCCCGAGACGCCGGCGCTGGCGCCGGTGGTGGCGTTCGAGCACCACCTGAAGCAGGACCTCAGCGGTTATCCCGAGAACGTCGGCGCCCGGACGCTCAACCTGTGCACGATGGTGGTCAGCGTGGTCGACGTGTTCGATGCACTGCGCAGCAACCGCGCTTACCGCGCCGGGCTGGCGACCGACCGCATCAAGCACATCATGTCGCAGCAGGACGGCACGGCGTTTCATCCGGCGCTGCTGCGCCGCTTCGTCAACCTGATGGGCTTGTATCCCATCGGCACATTGGTCCGGCTCAACACCGAGGAGGTCGGCGTGGTCACGCAGACGCACCCCGAGGATCCGTTCCGGCCCCAGGTCAAGCTGGTGCTCGATGCCGGGGGCGCGCCCTACGAGACGCCGCTGCTGACCAATACATGGGACCGCGACTCGCGCGGCGAGCTCGCCCGGGAGGTGGTCGAGGCGATCGACGGACCGGAGGCCGGCCTCGACCCGCTGGCCTATCTATAATGCGTGGCGACCCCGCGCATGGCGACCTCCTCCCCACCACCGCTCGAGCCGCTGGCCCCGGAGGCCGCCGCCCGGCTGGCGGAGTTCGCCAAGAGTTGCCGCGCCGCCACGCGGGTGGTGTCGATGTATCCGCCGAGTCACCCGACCATCAAGCTGGCGCTGTCGAGAATCACCGACGCCGGGCAACAGGCCGCCGCGCACGGCCCCCTGGTGATCACCGTGCTGCCGGACTCGCTGCTGGTGGACGGACGCGGGTTCGCCAAGCCCGACCCGGCCGCCACTGAACTCGCCGTCCTGTTGCACCAGCAGTGGATCGGTGAACTCACGCTGCACGGCCCCCTGGACGGCGACCAGTGGCACGCGTTCCTGTCGCTGCTGGCCAGGCCGGTCGAAGACACCCGCGCGCTCGGCGGCATCGCGAGGGCCTGGGCCACCACCGGCCACCCGGCGATTTCGCTCAAAGAGATCGACTACGCCGAGGTGTTGCGCGAACGCGGCGGCAAAGGCGATGCCGCCTCGTGGGAACGCATTCTCGCCACCCTCGGCAATCAGCACGGCGGCGGTGCGGGCCTGGCCGGCGTGTTGGAGCTGGCGCAGGACCCCGGCGAACTGGCCCAGTTCGCCGAACGGCTGCAGGCGCACGGCCGGGCGCTTGGCGACGATGCGACGCAGCAGCGCCGCTCGCTGCTCGAGCTGATGCACGGGCTGGCGAACTACGCGGCCGAGCGGCAACCCGAGACGCTGGAGCCGCTGCTGGCGCGCATGGCGGGCGCCGCGGCCCAGATGCCGCCCGAGATGCTGTTGACGCTGATCACCGATCCGCCGCCGATGCCGGTCCCCGGCGCCACTACGCCGCGAATGGATCTCGCGAGCGAACTGCAGGCGCGGCTGACCGACGAGATGCTGGCGAAGTTCGTGGTCGACAACGTCGTCAACGATCGCGGCGCCAGCCACCGCCTTGCGGCGGCGTTCCAGACATTGGTTCCGGATGCCGGGCGCCAGCGGGCCTTGCTGGCCACGGCCACCGAACAGGCGGCCACCCTGTTCGGCGAGGATCCGCAGTTCGAGAGTGTCTGGAACAGCTCGACCGAGATGCTGACCACCTACTCCGACTCGCAGTTCGTGTCGGACGACTACGCGCGCGAGTTGACCTCGGCACGCACGCAGGCGACCGCGGTCGAGAGGACCGGCAACGACCCGCCGGCGCGCATCCGCGCGTGGCTGGCCACCGTCAGTGGCGAAGAGGTGCGGGCGCTGGATCAGCGCTTGTTGCTGGACCTGCTGACGATCGAAGTGCGCCCCGACGCCTGGTCGGGCGTGCTCGACCAGGCCATCGGCAGCATCGAACAGCTCGTCCTGGTCGGGGACCTCTCGCTGGCGGCGCAACTGGTCGAGGCCATCGTCAACGTGTCGCGCGAGACTTCGCCGTTTGCGCAGGCCGCGGCAGCCGGCCTGGCCCGCCTGGCCGACGGCTCGCTCGTCCGTCACCTGACCCTGTTCCTGCGACAGGCGAGCGAAGCCGAGGTCTCGCTCGCGGCGCAGATCTGCCGTACCATCGGGCCGGCATTGGTGGGACCGCTGGCCGATGCGCTGGCGGCCGAGGACAACGCCCGCACCGTGCGCCGGCTGCGCGACATCCTGATCGACTATGGCACCGCCGCCCGCCAGTACGCCGACGAGCTGCGCCGCTCGCCGAGTCCGGCGGTTCGCCGCGCCGCCATCGACCTGTTGCGCGCGCTGGGCGGCGAAGCGGCGCTGCCCGACTTGCGTGGGCTGCTCGACGATGCCGAGCCGCAGGTGCAACGCGAAGCCCTGCGGGCGATCGTGCAGATCGGCACGCAGGACGCCTACGAGGTGCTCGAGCAGGCGCTCAGGCACGGCCAGCCGCATACGCGCGAGGCGATCGTCCATTCGCTGGGATCGTTGCGCGACGAGCGCGCGGCGCCGCTGTTCGTGCATATCCTCACCCACACCGGCTACACCGGCGCCCTCGAGGGCATCTACACCTCGACGATCGAGTCGCTGGGCCGCGTCGCGGCCGACGAGCGATCGGTGACGACCCTGCGGGCGATCCTGCACCGCGGCCAGTGGTACGCGCCGGGGCGGACCTCGCGCCTGCGCGCCGCGGCGGCACGCGCGCTGCGCGCGATTGCGCTGCCAAGCGCCGAGCGGGCGCTGCGTGAGGCTGCCGCCGAGGGCTCCGGCGGTGTCAAGCGCGCCGCCAGGGCGGCGCTGGCCGACGCACCGCCCGCGCGTCCGTCATCGCGGAGGAGCTCGTGATGGATCCGGTCACGCGGCTGCGGGCCGCCGACGAGTTCATGCGCCGGCTCGCCGGCGCGCTGCGAGGAGCGCAACTCTACGCCCCGGTACATCCGCTCGTGCAGCGAGGGTTCGAGAGCCTGCAGGAATCGCTGGGCCCGCTGCTGGCCGATCAGCCCACCATCGCGATCGGCATCCTCGGCCAGGAGGTGATCGTCGGCGAAACGCCGCTGCCGCGCGCCGCTGAGTCGATGGGCGAGATGATCCGCCGGTTGAAGGCGCTGGGCATCGAACGCATCGCGTTCGACCGCGGTGTCACGCTCGACGAGCTGACGACGCTGGCCCTGACCATTGCCCACCCGGAACGCCGGCCGGGACAAAGCGGCCCCGGCGTGCTGCCGAGCGATCCGCTGGGCGCGCTGGCCAGACTCCCGCACATTCGCGTCGGCCGGATCCAGATCAACGAAACGGTCGAGAAGTCGGCCGCCGATGTCGCTGCCATCCGGCGGCTGTACTCGGACGCCGCCACGGTGGCCGGATCGGTGTGGGAAATGGCCAGGACCGAGGGCACCCCCGACCCGGTGGCGGCGCGCGCGCTCGTCGATTCGCTGGCCCAGGCGGTCTCGGCCAACCGCACGGCCCTGATTGCGCTGACCGCGCTCAAGAACTACGACAACTACACGTTTACCCACATGGTCAACGTGTCGATCCTGACGCTGTCGCAAGCCAGGGCGCTCGGCCTGGACGGCACGCCGCTGCGCGAGCTGGGGCTGGCGGCGCTGATGCACGACATCGGCAAGGTGCGTACGCCGCCGGAGATCCTCAACCGGCCGGACAAGCTCACCGACGCGGAGTTCGCCGTCATGCGCATGCACGTGGTCGACGGCGCCGAGATCCTGCGCCGCACGCCACAGATGCCGGCCATTGCCCCGGTGGTCGCCTTCGAGCATCACCTGCGCCTCGACGGCACTGGCTATCCGTTCGGGGTCACGCGACCGGGGTTGAACCTGGGCACCATGCTGTGCAGCATTGCCGACGTCTATGACGCCATGCGGTCCCAGCGCGCCTACCAGCAGGCGTTTCCGTCCGATCGCATTCTCGACGTGATGAAGCGCAACGACGGCCAGCAGTTCGATCAGCACCTGGTGCGGCGCTTCGCGCAGCTGCTGGGCATTTACCCGCCCGGCAATCTCGTGCGGCTCGACTCGGGGGCGTTGGCGGTGGTGCTGGCCACCCACGCGCCGGATCCGTACAAGCCGCGCGTGCGCGTCATCGCCACGACCGCAGGCGAGCGACTCGGCACCCCATACGACGTCAACCTCTGGGAAACGCCGGCCGACGGCCCCGGCCCCACGGGCGTGTCGGCGCCGCTCGACCCCGCCGAGTACGGCGTCGACCCGCTCAGCTATTTGTAGAGCGGTCGCTGGGGTCGAGGGCGGGATAACATGACGGCATGACCGTTCCCCGATTCTTGTGGCCGGCGCTGCGGCGTGCCGGCCTCGTGGGCGTCGCCGTCACGGGGTTGGTCACGGCGACCGGCGCCGGCCAGGCGACACAGGCGCCCGCATCCCGGTGGATGGTGCAGGAGGCCTCGTTGCCGCCGATCGATCGCGGCCTGCGCGACCAGGACCCGCCACGGCCGGCCCGCGGCAGCGTCGACAGCAGCCAGGGCGGGCGGCCCGCTACCCGGGAGGCCTATGTTCGCGGGTCGTTGATCGTGAAGTTCAAGGCGGGCACCTCCAGCGGCGCCATGGCCGCCGCCACCCGCCAGGTCGCCGGCGATACGGTCGACCGCTCAAGCTGGGCCGACTTCGACATCGTCGATATTCCCGACACCGCCGACCCGGAAGCCGCCGCCGCCGCGCTGCGGGAGCGGGCCGATGTCGAGTACGCGCAGCCACGTTACCGCAACTACGCGATGAGCCGGCCCAACGATCCGCTGTACTCGAACCAGTGGAACTTCCCCGCCATCGACATGGAGCGGGCCTGGGACATTCAACCAGGGGCCAGCTCTGAAATCGTCGTGGCGGTGCTCGATAGCGGCGTGGCCTTTCGGTCCGGCACCTTTCGGTACAACGCGCGCTTCCCGTTCAACCTGACCGCGAACGGCGTGGACTTCGATTTGACTCCCGGGCGGCCGGTGTATCGCGCCCTTGGAGTCGTCGATGTGCCGTTTGCGGCCGCGCCGGAACTGGGCAGCACCGGCTCGACGCGCTTCGTCGCGCCCCGCGACTTCATCTGGGATGACGATGCGCCGGTTGATCTCGACGGCCATGGTACGCATGTCGCGGGCACGATTGGCCAGCTGACCAACAACGGCGTCGGCGTCGCCGGCATGGCCTACAACGTCCGCATCATGCCGGTGAAGATCATCGGCGGCATCTGGGACGACATCTTCCTGAGCCCCTTCTTCAGCACTGACGATGTGGTCGCCCGTGGCATCCGGTACGCGGCCGACAACGGCGCGAAGGTGTTGAACCTCAGCATCGGGCGCACCCAGGGCGGACCGGCGCCGGCCATCATCGACGCGATCCGGTACGCGGTCGGCCGCGGCGCCTTCGTGGTCGTGTCGGCCGGCAACACCCGGGACAGCGGCAATCGCCCGAACGTGCTGGCGCAGTCGGCCCCCGACATCAACGGTATGGTCGCAGTCGGAGCCGTCGGCCGCACGCTCGACGTTGCCTATTACTCGACCTCCGGACCGTTCGTCGAGTTGTCGGCACCCGGTGGCGACCAGCGCGCCGGCGGCACCAGCGCCGGCATCCTGCAGCAGACGCTGGACCTCGACCTCGTCGAGACTTACGACCGCCCGGTCTCGCAGTACGGCCCGCCGCGGGCCGACTCGTTCTCCTATTTCTACTTCCAAGGGACATCGATGGCCGCCCCGCACGTCTCGGGGTTTGCGGCGTTGCTCATGCAGCAGGGCATCACGAATCCGGCCACGATCGAAGCCGCCATGAAACAGTTCGCCACGGACAAGGGTGTTGCCGGCCGGGACGACCTCTACGGCTTCGGACTCATCAACCCCCGCGCGACGCTGCGCGGCCTGGGCCTCGCGCGATGACGCCGATGAAGCGCCACCGGCATCTCGCTGTTCTCACCCTGCTGGCCGTGGCGTTCATGGCCGCATCGGCCGACGCGCAGACCCAAACCACCCGGCGACCGGCGCCTTCGTCGCGGAGCATCCAGATTGGCGGCTACGCCATGGTCGGGCAATTCACGTTCGAGGCGACCGAGAGCTTCGAGGCGATTCTCGGCGAGAGCCGCGGGCCCATCTTCGGCGGCGGAGCGACGATCGGCCTGCCGTTTGGCGGGCTGTTCGTCGAGATCGGGGCGTGGCAGTTCGCCAAGTCCGGTGAGCGCGTGCTGGTGCTGGGCGGCGAGGTGGTGCCCCTCGGCATCCCGGTCGAGGTGACCATCGTCCCGGTCGAGATCAGTGCCGGGTGGCGGTTCCGCATTCGCCGGCTGCCACGGCTGATTCCGTACGCCGCCGGCGGCTACACCTCATTCGGGTACAAAGAGACGTCGACCTTTGCGGGCGCCGGCGAAGACCTTGACGAACGGTACGGCGGCTATCACCTGCGCGGCGGCGCCGAGTTCAAGATCACGCGGTGGCTCGGCGTTGCGGGCGAGGCGGCATGGACGACGGTGCCCGACGCCATTGGCAGTGGCGGTGTCTCGCAAGCGTTCAATGAAGCCAACCTCGGAGGCACCAGCATCCGGGCGCGCATCACGGTAGGCCGGTGACGCCGTTCGAGAAGAAGGTGCTGACGATTGTGTCGCGCATCCCGCCGGGCCGGGTGACGACCTACGGCGACGTGGCCCGCATGGCGGGCAAGCCGCGGGCCGCGCGGGCCGTGGGCAACATCATGCGGACGGCCGACCGCCCTGGGCTCCCTTACCACCGCGTCGTCGCCGCCGGTGGACGACTCGGCGGCTATTCCAGTCCGTCCCTCAAACGGTCCCTGCTATTGGCTGAAGGCCTGAGCGTCGGCCCGGGACGAGTGGTAGGATTCGCGCGTATCCGCTGGACCGGCAGGTAATTCCGAACCAATACCTGGTTTGACACGTCTGTGTGGGCGTGGGCACAGTCGCTGACACCGGCACCGGCACCAACCCCTTAGGCCCGCCTTCGCTCGCGAGCGCAGGGGGCGAGCTTCGGCGAGGTCACGCCGTAGCGGCCAAAGGCCGCGTAGGCGGACTCCCCGAACATGTGCACGTACCCGGCACCTTGATTTCCTATCAACCCCCACACCGATGCCGCCGTCTAATCCTGTAAGTGACGTGAAAAGCGCCGATCTGGAGCTGGTCGAGCGCATCCGCGGCGGTGACGGGTCGGCGTTCGAAGCCCTGTACCGCCAGCACGCCACCCGGCTCTACAATCTGGCCAGTCGGATGACCGGCGCCAAGGGCGAGGCCGACGATCTGCTGCAGGACATTTTCCTGCTGGCGTATCGGAAAATCGCGAGCTTCCGGGGCGAATCGTCGCTCGGCACCTGGCTGTATCGGCTGGCCATGAATCACTGCCTGGACGTGTTGAGGAACCGCCAGACGCGCATGGGCCAGCAGACCGATTCCCTGGACGAACCGGAAGCCGCCCCGGTGGCCTCGCCGGTGCCCGTCCTGAGCGCGGTGAGCCGCATCGACCTGGAGCGGGCCATCGCGGCGCTGCCGCCGGCCTGCCGGGCGGCGTTCCTGCTCCATGATGTGGAGGGCTTCGGCCACCAGGAAGTGGGTAACATGCTTGGGGTGTCCGAGGGCACCTCGAAGTCGCAAGTGCACAAGGCACGGATGCGCATTCGAGCGTACCTTGCGAACGGCCTGCGAAAGACAGTTGAAAGTTGAAGAGTTGACAGTTGGTAGTTGGACAAGATGACCTGTAACGACCTTCATGAAGCCCTCGTCGACTATGTCGATGGGCGTCTCGCCGCCGCTGAACTGCGGGGCGCCGAGCGGCATCTCGAGGTGTGTGACCACTGCAGCGCGCTCGTCACCGACCTGCGCACCATCCGGGCGGCCGCGTTCATGCTCGACCGGCACGAGCCGGCGCCCGAAGCCTGGTCGCGCCTGCAGGCGGCCGTGGCCGCCGAACCGGCGCCAAAGAGCCGGCTGCTCGGTATGCCGGGGATCCTGGGACGCAGCGCCGGCAACTGGCCGGTGTGGCTGGGCGCAGCGGCGGCGCTGATTCTCGCCACGGTCATCGGGCTGTTGCCGCTGATGTCACGCGAGATCACCCCGGCAGCGAACGCCGACGCGGCCGCCGCCGAGATCAGCGTCGAATCGGTGGCCGCGGAGTTCGAGGCCGCCGAGAAGCACTACCAGAAGGCGATCGACGACCTGCAGACCATCGCGAACAAGGACACCGGCGAACTGGATCCCCAGGTGGCGGCGGTCCTGCAGAAGAACCTGACCGTCATCGACGTGGCCATCAGCGAAAGCCGCGCCGCGCTCAAGTCGCAGCCGGCCAGCAGCAACGCGCAGGACGGCCTGTTCGACGCCTTGCGGACGAAGGTCGCGCTGCTGCAGCAGACCGTCGAATTGATCAACGAAATGCGCCAGGGCAATCAAGCCGAGGCAGGGCGCCGAATCCAGACCCTGTCGCAGTAGCCGATTATGCGGAACCGAACCCTCGCCCCCCTTGTCGTTGCCCTCACCCTCGTCGCCGGCGTGGCGCCGGCGCAGGCCGCGGTCACCTTGCGTGGCATCCTCGGCGAAGACGGCCCACGGACCGGATGGTTTGAGCGTTATCAGGACTCCCGGCAAGGCCCGGAAACGACCGACCGCGTGCAGCAGACCTTCAAGGTCGGCGCCGACGGCGCACTCGACCTCGCCGGCATCTCGGGCGATGTGCGCGTGACCGGCGGCTCGGGCAGCGAAATTCGCATCGAGGCCACCAAGCGCGTGCGGCATCGCAACGCCGACCAGGCCAAGCGCCTGCTCGCCGACCTGCGCGTCGAGATGAACAACGTCAACGGCCGCGTCGAAGTCCGCACCCTCTACCCGCGCCGCGGCTCGTACGGCGAGCGCGGCATCTCGGCTCGCGTCGACTACGTGATCGCGGTGCCGGCCGGCATCACGGTGGCGGTCAAGTCAATTTCGGGCGACGTGCTGGTGTCGGGTGTGCGCGGTGAAGTCCGCGCCGAGACCGTGAGCGGCGATGTCAACATCGACTCCGCCCCGAACCTGGCCGTCGCCAAGACCGTATCGGGCGACGTCACCGCGCGCGACATCGGCAGCCCCGCCACGTTGGTGCTGAGCACGGTGAGCGGATCGGTGATCGCCACGGGCTTGAGGGTACGGGCGCTCGAAGCCGGGTCGGTCAGCGGCGATGTCCGGCTGGGGGGCATGCAGGTGGAGCGGGTCGAAGCCAAGTCGGTGTCGGGCGATATCGAGTTCGATGCGCCGCTCGTCAAGGCCGGCCGCTACCAGTTCACGTCGCACTCCGGGAGCGTCCGCATCGTGCTCTCGGGCAGCACCGGCTTCGAGCTGGATGCCGACACCTTCAGCGGCAGCGTCCGCTCCGATGTCCCGGTGACCCTGCGCAGCGTCGGCCGCGATGACCGCGACCGCCGGCGCAACACCAGCCACCGCGCCATTCGTGGTTCCTCCGGCGACGGCAGTGCCATCCTCTCGGTCCGCAGTCACAGCGGGTCGGTCGTCATTACCAAAAAGTGACCCGTCGACTCGCAACCGCCCGCGAAGCGTCTGGTTTCTCGCTCAGGGCAAGCCCTTGCCTGAATTGGGCACCCCGCTACTCTCTCGTGGTGTGTGCGCGTTGGCTTGCCATGAACGGCAGGCCGCCTGGCCGGGCTAGTTGGCCTTCGAGTCGAATGGCACTCTTCTGGCATAATAGCCACCGGAAGGCGATCCACCGGATTGCCGCTGGAGGAGAACGAAATGAAGGTCAGGATTCTTGTCGCAATGCTTGCGGCCGTGTTGACGGCGGGCGTCGTGTCCGCGCAAACCACCCCGCAAGGCCAGGTACCCGCAGGTGAGGCCGCCCTCGGTTCGGTGCGCTTGCCCCGCAGCGTGATGGCCGATGGCAAGGCGTTGAAGGCCGGGACCTACACCGTCCGGCTGACGGCGCAGGCGGCCGCGCCCGCCGTGCCGGGCCAGACGATGGAACGCTGGGTCGAGTTTGTCCAGGGTGGCAAGGTGGCCGGCCGCGAGGTCGTCAGCATCATTCCCGCCTCGGAAGTCAAAGACCTGCAGCCGGGCCCGGACGCCGCCCCGCGCAGCAGCGCCGGGTCGAAGGTGGAAATGCTGAAGGGGAACGAATACCTGCGCGTGTGGATCAATCGCGCCGGTGTCAACTACCTCATTCACATGCCGCCCGCGGCGATGTAAGAAGAGAATTCGGAATAACGAATTCAGAAGAACGAACTCAGGAAGAAAGGCCGGGCAGTAACTCTGCTCCGGCCTTTTCTTTCGTACTTTGTAATTGCCGAATTCTGTCTTTTCTCAGCCGCCGATCGACATCACGTCGAACTGTTCGTGATGCAGGTGCACGTCGGGCTTGACGATGATGTCGCGGCGAAGCCATTCCTTGAGGTCGCGCAACACGCCCTTCTCCTCTTCCTGCAGCGCCCGGGCAATGTCGGGGTTGACGCGCAGCAGAACCCCGGGGCCATCCAGGTCGGTACCGACTTTCTTGACCTCTGACAGGATCTCGTAGCACACCGTCGCGCTCGACTTGATGGTGCCGGCGCCCGAACAGTACGGGCACGGCTCGGTCAGCACGCGCTCCAGGCTCTGCTTGACGCGCTTGCGGGTGACAATCACCAGGCCGAAGTCCGACACCTGCAAGGCCTTCGAGGGCGCGCGGTCCTTGCGCAGTTCCTGCTCCACCCCGGCGAACACCTTCTGGCGGTTCTTCTTCTCCTCCATGTCGATGAAGTCGCAGACGATGATGCCGCCGAGGTCGCGCAGGCGGATCTGGCGCACGATTTCCTTGGCCGCCTCCAGGTTGGTCTTGATGATGGTGTCTTCGAGGCGGCCGGCGGTTTTCTTGCCGACGTAACGGCCGGTGTTGACGTCGATAGCCACCAGCGCTTCGGTCTGGTTGATGACGATCGAGCCGCCCGACTTCAGCCACACCTTGCTGCGCAGGGCCTTGTCGAGTTCGGCCTGCACGCCGTACTCCTCGAAGATCGGGAAGTCCTTGTCGTACAGCTTCACCCGCGGCGCCAGGCTCGGCATGATGCGGCCGATGAACTCCAGCGCGCGCTGGTGCTCGCCGGCATGGTCGATGCGAATGGCCGAGTAGTCGTCGGTCAGCAGGTCGCGCAGCAGCTTGGCGACCAGGCTCGGCTCCTGGTAGACGGTGACCGGCGAGCGCTTCTGCTCGCCGCGCTGCCGCATGTCGACCCAGATCTTGTAGAAGTAGTTCAGGTCGGCGAGGATGTCGTCCTTCGACCGGTTCGACGCCGCGGTGCGGATAATCACGCCGCCGTTGAAGTGGTGCTGGTCGCGGAACTCCTTGACGATGCCGCGCAGCCGCGAGCGCTCTTCCCGGCTGTCGATCTTGCGCGAAATGCCGATGTGATCGACCGTCGGCATGAACACCAGGAAGCGGCCCGGCAGCGTGACATGGCAGGTCAGCCGCGCGCCCTTCGTGCCGAGCGGCTCCTTGGCCACCTGCACGATGACGTCCTGCCCTTCCTTGAGCAGCTCTTCGATCTTGGGCTCGGGCGCGCGTTCCTTGCCCTCGTCACGGTCACCCCGGCCACGGCCGCGGCCACGCCGCTCGGGCGTCGCGCCGGGAGCCGCGGCCTCGGCACCCTCGGCACCAGTACCCACCTCTGCACCACTGGCACCATTGGCACCCCTGGCACCCTTGGCACCCTCGTCCTCGTCCTCGTCCTTGTCGTACTCATCGAGGTTGGCGATGACGTCCGAGACGTAGAGGAAGCCGTCACGCTCGAGGCCGATGTCGACGAACGACGACTGCATGCCGGGCAGGACCTTCGAAACGCGGCCCTTGTAGACGTTGCCGACGACGCCGCGGTTCTGCTCGCGTTCGACAAACAGCTCGGCGAGCTGGTCGTCCTCGAGAATGGCCACGCGGGTTTCGTGGCCATTCGAGGCAATGATCATCTCTTTGTTCATGATGTTTTGGGGCGCTCGGGCCGGTGGGGCCGGTCAGGCTGGTGTGATTACCCGCCCAACCCGCCTGACCCGCCCAACCCGCCTAATTCGTAAACCTACGCATTCTAACGTTGAGGATGAGCCCGAACCCGGCGAGCGTCGCGATCAATGAGGAGCCGCCGTAACTCATGAGTGGCAGCGTCAGCCCCTTGACCGGCGCCAGACCCGCCGACATGGTGATGTTGTAGACAACCTGGAACGTAAACGACGAGAGTACGCCCAGCACGAGATAAGCGCCGAGCCGGTCCTTGGCCAGCCGGGCGGCATCGAGCGCGCGCATGATCACGAACAAGTAAAGCCCGAGCGCGACGAGCACGCCGACCAACCCCTGCTCCTCGGCGAGCACCGAGAAGATGAAGTCGTTGTGCGCGACGGGAAGGAAGCGCAGCTGACCCTGGGTCCCCTCCATGTAGCCTTTGCCCCAGACACCGCCGGAGCCAACGGTAATGCGGGCCTGAATCTGCTGGTAACCGGCGCCACGGGGGTCTTGTGCCGGATCGAGAAAGGTGGAAATGCGCTCGCGCTGGTAGTCCTGCAGGCCGAACTTATAGGCAATCGGCGCGGCGAGCACGGCCAGCAGCACCATGGTGTAGACGTACTTCATCGGCATGCCGGCGACAAACGCCACCACCAACAGAATCGGCAGCAAGGTCACGGCCGTCCCCAGATCGGGCTGGCGGGCGATGACCAGGAACGGCACCGCGGTCAGCACGACCGCCATTGCCAGGTCGGTGTTGGTCAGCGCCGCGCGCCGCTCTTCGCCGAGCATCTTGGCCAGCATCAGCGCCAGGGTCGCCTTGGCAAACTCCGACGGCTGCAGGTTGAACGCGCCCAGGTCAATCCATCGCCGCGAGCCGCCGCGGACCGCGCCGAAGAACAGCACCCCCACCAGCGCGATCAGCATGGCCAGGTAGAACAGGTGCGACTTGTCGGCCAGCGAGCGGTAGTCAAACGTCAGGCACAGCACCATGGCCACGGCGCCCAGGCCGAGCGCGTAGACCTGCGTCCAGTAGACCGGGCCGGCCCCGCCGGTAGTGCTGTAGATCATGGCCAGGCCCATGACACAGATCATCGCCAGGGCGACAATCAGCACCCAGTCAATGTGGTGATACAGGCGGCGTTCGAACACTACCGGGCGCCTCCGCCTGCGCCGGTGGCAACTACGGCGCGCGTGGGAGCCGGCACGACCGGTGCCGTCGGGGTGGCCGCGGGCGCCACCACCGGCGTCGGCGGCAGCGGCAGGCCGTCGCGCTGCGCGAAGTAGGTTTCGATCACGTGCCGGGCCACCATCGCGCTCGACGACCCGTGTTCGCCGTGTTCCGCGAACACGACGCCGGCAATCTCGGGGTTGTCCTTCGGCGCCATGAACACGAACCAGCCGTGATCGCGCAGGTCGCGGGCCGAGCCGCGGGCGCGTTCCTTGCCCTGCAGTGAAATCACCTGCGCCGTACCCGTCTTGCCGGCGACCTCGCGACCGGCGACCATCGCCCGGCGCCCGGTGCCGGCGCCGTTCACCACCATCCACAAGCCGTCGCGCACGGCGGAAATGGTCTCGGGCTTCAGGACAAAGGGCAAGTGCGGGCTGGGCGGCACCGCCACGGGCTGCCAGCCGTTGCCTTCATCGAACGCCTTGACCAGCCGCGGCACCACGCGGGTGCCGCCGTTGGCCACGGTCGACATCATCACCGCCAGCGCCATAGGGGTGACGTCGACCATGCCCTGGCCGATGGCGACGGAGATGGTGTCGCCGGCGTACCACTTCTCGTTGAAGCGCTTGCGTTTCCATTCCTGCGACGGCACGATGCTCTCGACCTCGTTGGGCAGGTCGATGCCGCTCTTGCCGGCGAGGCCCAGCTTCTCGCCCCACTTGTGGATGCGATCGATGCCCAGCATATCGCCGACCGTGTAGAAGTAGGTATTGCACGACTTCTCGATGGCGTGGCGCATGTCCATCCAGCCATGCTTGCCGAGGCACTGGAAGAAGCGGCCGTAGAACGTGCCGCCTCCTGGACAGAAAATTTGGCGCTCCGGTGTGATCAGCCCTTCTTCGAGGGCCGCAGTCGCCAGCAGCACCTTGAAGGTCGAACCCGGCGAATAGCGGCCCTGGATGGCGCGATTCTGCAACGGCCGCAGCTTGTCGGTGTTCAACTGGTTCCAGGTCGCCCGATCGATGCCGGTTGCGAAGTCGTTCGGATCAAAGGCCGGCAGGCTGGTCAGCGTCAGCACGTCGCCGCCCTTGGGCTCCAGCACCACCGCCGAACCCCAGAAACCGTAGGCGCGAAACGCCTCTTCGGCGGCCTTCTGCATGTCGTAGTTGATCGCCAGTTGCACGCGCCGCCCTTGCACCGGCGCGATCTCCTCGATGGTGCGGATTTCGCGGCCCATGCTGTTGACGACCACGCGGCGCGCGCCGTCCTCGCCCATCAGCAGCTTGTTGTAGACCCGCTCGATGCCGAACTGGCCGACGATCGACCCGCTCGGCAGGTCGTCGCCCGACACTTGATCTTCGCTGGCCTCACCGACGTAGCCGATCAGGTGGGCGGCCATGGCCTGGTCCGGATACTCGCGCGTCGGCACTTCCTGGACGATCACGTCGGGCAATTCGAAGTCGAGCCGCCGCGCCGTCACCGCCGCAACCTGCGCGAGCGACGCGCCCTGGATGACCACGATCGGCCGGTAGGTCGGCTCACGCCGCTGGCGATCGACGATCTCGCGGACGCGTTTCTCGTCAACGCCGGTCACGGCCGCCAGCGTACGAATCGTGCGATCGATGTCCTTGGTGTGTTCGCGGACGATCGAGATGTTGAAGGAGTTGCGGTTCTCGACCAGCAGCCGGCCGGTGCGATCGAAGATGATGCCGCGCGGCGCACGCAAGGTCAGCGTCCGCTGGTGGTTGTTCTCCGCCATCTCCTTGAACTTGGCGTGCTGCACCACCTGGAAGAACCAGAATCCGCAGGCCAGCAGGCCGAACGCCACCGCGACCGACACCCGCAGCGCGGTGAGCCGGGTCGTGAGACGGCGTCGATCTTCACCAATTGCCATACGACCTTGTAATTATCGCTTCAAAAACCGTCCGGCGCGACGCCGGTCGACGAAGCCGGGGAGCCATTCGAGCAGCTGGTAGACGACCACCCCGACGAAGCCGTTGCCCAGGGCCTGGCCGATGACGGCCGCGAACGGGTCCGGAAACTGGCGCAGATCCAGCAACACATAGAGCCCCATGAAGATGGCGGCGTGCAAGGCGGTGGCCATGGCCAGCAACACGAACCGCGGCAGCGGGCCGGTCAGGATGAACTGGGTGGCCAGGACCCCGGCCAGAAAGCCGATCAGCGTCTTGGCCAGGCCCCCGATGCCCAACACCGGATTGGACAGGGCGTCCTGGATCAAGCCCGCCGCGGTGCCCGCCACCAAGCCGGCCGACGGCCCCGACTTGAGGGCGATGTAGACCACCACGATCAACACCAGGTCGATGGCCGCGGTGCCCCGAATCACGAGTCCCGCCAGGGTCGTTTGCAGGGCGAGGGCCCCCAGGATGGCCGCAACCGCAGCAGCGATCCTCACGGTTCCTCTCCCGGCACCTCACGCGACGGCGGCGTGCGCACGACCAGCACTTCTTCGAGGCGGGTGAAGTCCACCGCCGGCCGCACCGTGATCAAGTGGTAGCCGCCCGCGCCGCGATCGACGTGATCGATCGTCCCGATCACGAATCCCTTGGGGTAGATGCCGTCGATGCCCGAAGTCACCACCAGGTCGCCCGGCCGCACGTCGGCGGTGCCGGGCACATACTGCATGTTGAGAGCACCGTCGCCGATGCCTTCCACCACGCCCTGGACCCGCGTCCGCTCGATCAGGGCGCCCGCTGCGGCGTTGCGATCGATCAAGAGCTGCACCTTGGACGCGCGGCCGCTCGGCAGGATGATGCGGCCGACGACCCCGGCCGGCGAGACCACGGCCATGTCGGTTCGCAGGCCGTCGCCGGTGCCCTTGTCGATGGTGACGGTCCGGAATTCAGGCGAGGCGGCGGCCGCAATGACCTCGGCGGCCGTGGTGTCGAGATTGGCGCGTTCGCGCAGTTCCAGCAACTGGCGCAGGTTATCGGTGCGCTGGGCTTGCGCGCGTTCCTGCTGCAGCCGCACCTGCAGGGTCTGCAGTTCCTGCTTGAGCGCGTCGTTCTCGCGCTGTACCCCGCGCAGGGCTACGTAGCCCGACCAGAAGTCGCGCACGCCGCCGACCACCGCCATGGTGCCGCGCTGCACTTCCGAAAACGACCCGAAGGTCACGACCTGCAGCAGCGGCAGGCCCGAGACGGTGTTGACCTGCGCAGAGATCAGCACGACGTGCAGCAGGATGGCTGCGCCGAGCAGGACGCCCGGCCGTTGTCTGATATCGGCGATCGCCATGCGGGGCCCCTGCCCTAGTCGATCGCGATCTTGCGGAGCAGGTCGAACTCGCCCAGCATCTTGCCGGCGCCGAGCACCACCGACGACAGCGGATCCTCGGCGCTCGAGACCGGCAGGCCGGTTTCCTCGCGCAGGCGCTTGTCAAGGTTCTTGAGCAGGGAGCCGCCGCCGGTGATGACGATGCCACGATCGACGATGTCGGCCGACAGCTCGGGCGGGGTGCGTTCGAGCGCGATCCGCACGGCATCGACGATCACGTTGACCGTTTCGGCCAGCGCCTCGCGGATTTCCTCGTCGGTGATGGTAATGGTCTTGGGCACGCCTTCGATCAGGTGGCGGCCCTTGATCTCCATGGTCATCCGCTCCTCGAGCGGATACGCCGAGCCCAGCTCCATCTTGATCTGCTCCGAGGTGCGCTCGCCGATCAACAGGTTATAGGTCTTCTTGATGTACTGGATGATCGCCTCATCCATCTCGTTGCCGGCCACGCGCACGGCCTTGCTGTAGACGATGCCCGCCAGTGAGATCACGGCGATGTCGGTGGTGCCGCCGCCGATGTCGACGATCATGCTGCCCGCCGGTTCGGTGATCGGCAGGCCGGCGCCGATCGCCGCCGCCATGGCCTCCTCGATCAGGTGGACCTCGCTGGCCTTGGCGCGGTATGCCGAGTCCTTCACGGCACGCTTCTCGACCTGCGTGATCTCCGACGGCACGCCGATGATGATGCGCGGCCGCACCCACACGTTGCCGTTGTGGGCCTTCTTGATGAAGTACGTCAGCATCTTCTCGGTGACGTCGAAGTCGGCAATCACGCCGTCCTTCATGGGCTTGATGGCGACGATGTTGCCGGGGGTGCGCCCGAGCATTTCTTTCGCGCCGGTCCCGACCGCCTCGACCCGCCCGGTGACCTTGTTGACCGCCACCATGGAGGGTTCGTTGACGACGATGCCCCGCCCCTTGGCGTACACGCAGGTATTGGCCGTCCCGAGATCGATGGCCAAGTCAGTGGAGAGAAACGACAGAAACGAACCAAGACCCATGTTTTACTAAGTTTCTTACTAAGCGCCGTGTGCAGAACCGCGCACCACCGGCCTATTCGGCCTGGGCAATGCGAACCCCGTTTTTTCCTGAACCTTTTACTTGGTACATGGCCATATCGGCTGCACGCACCAATTCTTCAGCCGACGCCGCCACGTCGGGCAATGTGGCCACCCCGACCGACGCGGTGAGCCGCAAATTCAAGCCGTTTCCCGCCAGGAATGGATGAGCCGCCACCCGTTCCCGGACACGCTCGCCGACCGCCGATGCCCCCTCCGACCCGGTGTCGGGCAGGACCACTGCAAACTCGTCGCCACCAAACCGCGCGACCATGTCGGTCTCGCGGGCGCAGCGCTTGATCACCGCCGCCGCCTCGACGAGCGCCGTGCTCCCCGACTGGTGGCCATGACGGTCGTTCACGCTCTTGAAGCCGTCCAGGTCGACGAACAGCAACGACAGCGGGCGGCCCGAACGCGAGGCGCGCTTGGCTTCACGCCGCAGCACCTGGTTGAGGTACCGCGAGTTGTACAGCTGCGTCAGGTCGTCGGTGACCGACAGCGCCTCTGACCGCCGCAGCCGCAGCGCGTTGTCGAGCGCCTGCGCCGGGCCCTCGAGCATGACGTTCAGCAGCTGGCCCACCACCGGAGTCAGCTGCGGCACCTGCGTCGCCCCTTGCCGTTCGGCCACCACCAGCGCACCGATGGTCTGCGTCCGGCACCGAAGCGGCCAGGCCAGCACTGCCCCTGCAGGGCCGGCCGCGCGCGGGTCCCGGCGAAGGTCGGCCGACGCCAGTTCCCGTCCATGGGCCAGCACCCATCGGGCCACGCCAACCGCCGCCGGCATCAACGCCGGCCCCATGCCTTTGGACGACAGGCCCACGACTTGTCCGTCGAGGTCGGGCGCGAACACCCCGCACGCGGGCGCCGGGAACCATTCGTCCGCATGGGCCATGACCAGCCGGCCGATGCTTTCGGGGTCAAGCGAGTCGTGTGCGGCGCGCAGCAGGGCCAGGACGGACTCAGTCCGTTCGAGACGGCTTTTGAGCGCGCGCTGGCCACGACGCAGGCGGGCGGCCAGATCCGGACGGCGAGAACCGCCGTAAGTCATTCAACTGACTGAATATATCACGCGAAATCGGGTTCCGCACGCCGGTTTCCCCCCGAGCGAACCTTCGTGTTACGATTCCTTTTTCCCAGAGGATTCTGACCGATGACGATGCTCGACCGGATGCGGCGACACAAGGGCTGGCTCAAATGGAGCCTTGCGTTGGTCGTCCTGACCTTCGTGGTCTTCTACATCCCCGATTTCCTGACCACCACGACCGTGGCGTCGCCCAACGAGGAGCTCGCCGACGTCGAAGGCGAGAAGATCACCGTGGGCGCCTTCACTCGGCGCTACAACGCGCAGGTGCAGGCCTACCGCAATGCCTACGGCGGACAGATGAACGACCAGCTGCTCAAGCAGCTCGGCATCGATCGTCAGATCCTCCAGCAGCTGATCGACGAAGAGGCCATGGTCGCCGAGTCGCGCAAGCAGGGCATCACGGTCAACGACGTGGAGATCCGCGAGCGCATTCTCGCGCTGCCCGGCTTCCAGGAGAACGGCAAGTTCGTCGGCGAACAGCGCTACCGGCAGATCCTGCAGATCCAGAACCCGCCGCTGTCGACGACCGAGTTCGAGAACAGCCTGCGGCGCGCACTGCAGATCGAGAAGCTGCGGACCGCGCTCACCGGCTGGATGTCGGTCAGCGACGCCGACGTGATTGCCGAGTTCAAGAAGCGCAACGAGAAGGTCAAGCTCGACGTCGTGCCCGTCACCGCCGAGGCATTCAAGAACCAGGTGACCGTCGCCGACACCGAACTGGGCCCGTACTTCGAGAAGGCCAAGGACAAGTACCGCATCGGCGAGAAGCGCAAGATCAAGTACGCGCAGGTCAACGTCGAGCAGGTGCGCAACACGCTGACCGTGCCCGAGGCCGAGATCGCCGCGTTCTACCAGCAGAACCTGTCGCAGTACCAGACGCCGGCGCAGGTGCGCGCCAGCCACATCCTGTTCAAGCTCGAAGGCAAGGATGAGAAGACGGTGCAGGCGCTGGCCGAGGATGTCCTGAAGAAGGCCAAGGCGCCCAACGCCGACTTCGCCGCCCTCGCCAAGCAGTATTCCGAGGACGACACCAACAACATGAACGGCGGCGACCTCGACTACTTCGGCCGCGGCCGCATGGTCGCGGAGTTCGAGCAGGCGGCGTTCGGGATGAAGGCCGGCGAGATCAGCGACCTCGTGAAGACGGCGTTCGGGATCCACATCATCAAGATGGTCGACAACAAGCCCGAGCAGACCCGGCCGCTCGCCGACGTGCGCGCCGAACTCGAGGACCAGTTGAAGTGGCAGAAGGCCCAGGCCGAAGCCGAGAGCATTGCCAAATCGCTCGAAGCCACCACCAAGACCCCCGCTGACCTCGACAAGGTCGCCAAGGAACGCAACCTGACCGTGGTCGAAACCGGAATGGTCGCCTCGGACGAACCAATCCAGGGCGTCGGCGTGCAGCCGGAACTGTCGTCGCGGGTGTTCGGCATGAAAGAAGGCGAAGTGTCCCCGGCCATGCGCGTCGCGACCGGCTGGGTGTTCGCCACCGTCACCGGCCGCCAGGACTCATACGTGCCGACGCTGGCCGAGGTGAAGGCTCGCGTCGCCGATGACCTGCGCCTCGAGAAGGCCGCCGAAATGGCGAAGCAGCGTGCCGCCGCCGTGGCCAACGACCTCAAGACCGCCAAGGACTTCGCCGCAGCCGCCAAGCGAGCCGGGCTCGAAGTGAAGACCACCGAGCTGGTGGCGCGCGGCGCAGCCATTCCGGACCTGGGCATCAGCGAAGCGGTGGATGCCGCGGCGTTCGCGCTGCCCCAGGGGGGCGTCAGCGATGCCATTTCCACCCCCACCGGCACGGCCGTCATCCGGGTGGTCGAAAAGGTCGACGTCACCGACGCCGAAGTGGAATCGGGCAAGGACGCACTGCGCGATGAGCTGGTGAACACGCGCCGCGACAAGTTCTTCGGCGCCTACATGCAGAAGGCCAAGAGCGGACTGAAGATCAACATCCGCCAGGACACGCTCGCCCGCGTCGTCGGCGGCGTCTAGCACTGCTTGAAATAACGAAGAACAAATTTAGAAGGACAAAACAGACCGTTGGTTCTTCTGAATTCGTTCTTCGTTATTCACGTCAGCTCATCTCACAAACACATACGGCATGTGCGCGAGCACTTGCCCTGACCTGAAGAGCCTTGACGGTGCGAGCAGCGCCGACAAGGCTTTTCTTTCGCGCGGGCCCAGCAACTGGAGCATCGCGTCGGCGGCCGAGCGTTCCTGCAGGCGCCCGAGCGGTGACTGCAGTTCTTCGGCGAGCACCTCGTAGACGCTGCGGCGCGGCGGAAACACCACCAGTTCCACCTCTTCGTCGGCCGGAATCCGGGCGCGCTGCTTGGCCAGCCCGATGGCCGTGTAGAGGCCGCCCAGTTCGTCGACCAGCCCCAGCTGCCGCGCCTGTTCGCCGGTCCACACGCGTCCCTGCGCGACCTCGTCCACCTTCTCGGGCGACATGTGGCGGGCGGCGGCGGTCCGCTCCACGAACTGGTCGTAGACCGACTGCATCGAGTCGGTGATCTTCTTGCGTTCGTCGGGGGTGAAACGGCGATCGGGCGAGTACATCTCGGCCTGCTTGCCGCGGCTGACCGACTCGATGTTGGCCCCCAGTTTCTCGAAGCTGCCGGCGGTCACGAACTTGCCGGTGTAGACGCCAATCGAGCCGGTCAACGTGCCCGGCTGCGCCACGATCGCATCCCCCGCCAGCGCGATGTAGTAGCCGCCGGACGCCGCCAGGTCCGACATCGACACGATCAGCGGGCGCGTATTCTCGCGCGAGATGGAGAGCTCGCGCCAGATGACGTCCGACGCGGTCGACGACCCGCCGGGGCTGTCGACCCGCAGCACGATGGCGCGAATCGAGCGATCGGCGCGGGCCTCGCGGATGTACTCGACGAGCGAGTCGGAGCCAACGACGGCGCCGTTGACCGGATCGAAACCACTGCGACCCGAGTTGATGACGCCGACGGCATTGATCACGGCGACCTTCGACCGGCGGGTCACTCCGGAGGCGGCCCACGAGACCTGCGCGTAGTCCTCGGCGTCGACAAACGCTGCGCCACGCAGGTCGTCGTTGAGGTCGTCGAGTTCGTCCTCGTAGGCCACTTCGTCGATCAGGCCCAGGCGCAGCGCGTCGGCCGGCAGGAACGGCCCCTGGTCGATCGTCGCGCGGACATCGTCCTCGGTCTTCTTGCGGGCGTCGGCAATGCCGCGCACCAGTTGCTCGTACTGGCTGCGATTGAGCGAGTCAGCCATCTCGCGATGCGCGGGCGTGAACGACTTCTCCAGGTAGGTGTTGACGGCGCTCTTGTAGTCGCCGACATGCAGGAAGTCGGGGAAGGTGCCGATCCAGTCGAAGGTTCCGCGCAGGAACAACTCGTAGCTGGCAATACCGGTGAGGTCGAGGGTGGCCGAGGGCAGCAGGTAGACGCGATCGGCCGCCGAGGCCAGGTAGTACTCGCGGTCGCCGGCGTACTCCAGCCAGGCGTGCACGTACTTGCCGCTGGCGCGGAAGTCGTCGAGGGCGTCGCGGACCTCCTGGATCTTGGCCCAGAACGGCGAACTCAGGCTGCCGGGCCGCAACAGGATGCCGGTGATGCGGGTGTCGGTCTTCGCCTTGCGGATCAGCTCGACGTAGCCGCGCACGGTCAGCTCACCGGGACCGAACACGACGTCGGGCAATACCTCGGGCAAGTCGCCGCTCGGGCTGAGCACCAGCGTGGCGCGCGCGGGAATGGCCGGTTCGGCGCCGACCATAACATAGAGCATGACCATGGCCGCGGCCGACACGACGGTGGCCACGATCAGGAACACCAACACAAATCTGACAGCGCGTTTCACGAGATCAGTATAGCTGTGGGCACTGGGCGCGGACCGGGCCGGCCAGCCGAACCTCGGCAATGGTGCCGAGGGACGGGATGGACGTGCCACGGCCGGGGTCGGGCGACCCCGGCACCACGTGCCAGGGCCTTACGGGTTGATTGAGCCGAACAACACCAGACGCGCCGCCTCGCGCAGGCCGCGCGCGGTGAACGGCTTCTCGAGAAAAGCGGCGCCTTCCTCGAGCTCCACGCGATTCTCGAACAGCATGTCGCTGAAGCCCGTCTGGTACAGCACCTTCACGGCGGGGAACCGCTGGCGGACATGCTCGGCCAGTTCGCGGCCCTGCATGTCGGGCATGGCGTAGTCGGTGACCAGCAGATCGATGTCGCCGTTGTGCGCGCTGAGCTTCTCGATGATCTCGGGACCACCACTCGCCATCAGCAGATCGAAGTTTTCGCGCTGCAGGATGCGCGACAGCACGTCGAGCATCATCGGGTCGTCGTCCACCACGGCCACCGTCTTCTTGACGCCGAGCGGCTTCAATTCCGCCTGGGGCGGCTTGGGACGCGCATCGTCTTTTGGGGCGGTGAGCGGGTTCGACGTGAGCGGAATGTCCGGGATCTCGAGCGGCGGGCGCGCCGCGACGTCCGCCGTCGCATCGGACGCCTTCGCCGGCTGTGCGGCGGCGGGCTCCGCGGCCACGGGGACGGCGGCGGGCCGCAGCGGCGCCGGCGGCAGATCGACATTGAAGGCGTGGGGCAATTCGCCGTGACCGACGGCTCCCCACAGCTGGTTCAGCAAGTGCTGCGGCAGGCCGATGTCGACGCCAGCAACCAGTACGTCGGTGCACAGCGCTTCGAGTTGGCGAATACGCGCGCGCAGCTGTTCCTGATCCTGTTGATCCGTCACAATTTTTCCTGACGACCACACGCGCGAGCCCGCACCGTCTGGCCCTCCGAAGAAGCTTACCGCCATACTATCCTGCTTCCGTCCCATCGCGCGCACAGGGCCGCACATGGGCGCGCACGCCTCGCTCTGTGCGCTACTGTCATCGAAATCCCTGAAAACCGGCCAATTTGCGAGCGTTCCCATTTTCCTCGTGCCTCCTGTGCCCATGCGTAGTTCAGGAGTCGTGCCAACTGAAGCTTTGGGAATCGTGGCCGATGTTACCTACCGAGATAGACGGCCAGGCATCGTCATTGTTCTCACTTGGTGGGGCATCGGTCCCCAGTTTTCACCTGTTGTCCGTTAGCGTCCTTGTGTTGACGCTGCGCGGTACCGATAATCGTGCGGGTTCCCCATTCAAATCCGCGTGGACTATCAACGGCTGCTCCTCGACCATCTCACGCTCATCGATCACATCGTGCGAACGACCGGTCGTCGCAGACACCTGTCTACGGCCGAGCAGGAAGACCTTGGCGGGTTCGTGCGGCTGCGGTTGCTCGATGACGACTATGCCGTCTTGCGCAAGTTCCAGAACCGCAGTTCGCTGAAGACATATCTGGCGATGGTGATCGAGCGGTTGTCGCTTGATTTCTGCGTGGAGCGCTGGGGCCGGTGGCGCCCGTCGGCGGTGGCCGAGCGCCTGGGCCCGGCGGCGGTGCTGCTCGAGCGACTGACCAACCGCGACGGTCACACGCTGGAGGAAGCCACCGAGATCATGCAGACCAACCACGCGCTGGCGCTGTCACCGCGCCAGGTCCGTGACATTTGGGAACAACTGCCGGCACGCATCCGGACGCAAGAGGTTGGCGAAGAGGCGGCAGCCTCGGTCAGCTCCAACCAGACTTCGGAGTCAAACGTAGACGATGCTCAACAGCGAGCGAGCATCAACCGACTCGAACGCACCCTACAGTCTGCCCTCGATGCGATCCCGGCGCAGGACCGTGTCGTGCTGGCCTTGCGGTTCGACCAGGACTTGTCGATGGTCGAGATTGCCACCCTCACGGGCAGCTCTGTGCCGACACTGCATCGCCGCCTCGACCGCACCATCAAGGACTTGAGGCGCGCGTTCACGACCGCAGGATTCGATCCACGCGAGGTCTCGAACCTGCTCGGTCATCCATCTATTGGTCTCTCGCCGCTGTTGCGCGCCGAGGTTGAGAGATTTCTGGGACGTGTCCGTCTAACTAATCAAGATGGCTGATACACCCACCCGCTGCCCGGACCCGGAGGTCCTGGCGGCGTATATCGACCGGGGCCTCAGTCTGGCCGAGCGATCTCGGGTGGATCACCATCTTGCCTCGTGTCACCAGTGCATTGCGCTGGTGGCCGGGGTCGTACGAACGGTCGCGGACGTGTCAGAGTTCACGCCCCACGCCGAGCCTGCGGTGGAGACGGCTTCACGCGCAGTCACTCGACGAACCCTGGTGGGTGTGCTGGCAGCCGCGGCTGCCGTGATTGCGGTCGTGTTCACGCCCTCGTTCACGAGGACGTGGCAGGACCGCGAGACGGGGCTCGTGAATCTTGGCGGAGTGAGTGAGCAACGATCGGTTCTCGGCCGGCTGACCGGGGGGTTCCCGCATGCCCCACTGGGTGTGCCATCTGCTGGGGGGCAAGATGGCCGAGTCGCCGGAACCGATCGTATTCTTCTCACCTCCGCCAAGATTCGCGAGTCGTTCGGCGAACGCGACACCCCGTCGCGGCTGCACGACCTGGGCCTGTCGCAACTGCTCGCAGGACGCTATGACGATGCGGCGCATGCGCTGCTCGCGGCGTCACGAGAACAACCGGGCAATGCCCGCTTCCTGAATGATGTCGCTGCGGTCCAGCTCGAGCGGGCGCGGCTCGGCCTTCGGCCCGACGACCTGCCGCGGGCCCTCGCCTCGGCGGATCGGGCGCGCCGGCTGGATCCGTCGTTGAACGAGGCATGGTTCAACCGCGCGCTGGCCGCGACGGCCCTGTCCCTGCGCGATCAGGCCCGCACGGCCTGGACCGAGTACCTTTCCCGCGACTCGTCGTCGGCCTGGGCAGTCGAGGCGCGCGAGCGGTTGCAGGAATTGTCGAAACCGACCCCAGTCGCTGCCTGGGAAGGCATGGCCCGGCAGCTGGAGGGCGAGATCACCATCGCGCTCGCCGAATCGGCCGTCCGCGCCCAGATGACCGAAGCTCGCAATCTGGTCGAGACCGAACTCCTCCCGGCCTGGGCGGCGGCGGTGGAAGGCGGACGAGATGCCTCTCGTGAGCTGAACGGCTTGCGCAACCTGGGCCAGGCGTTTGCCTCGATCGGTGGCGACCAGCTTTATCGCGACGCTGTGGCGGTTATCGATGGCGCGGGCAGCGACGCGCAGCGACGCGCCTTGGCTCGCGGCCACGCCGCCTATGCGACGGCGGCAGCGCTGTTCGCTGAAGACCGGTTCGCCGATGCTGCGGTTGCCTTGGCCAGCGCCCGAGACGGGCTGACAGACGCATTGAGTCCCTTTGCTTATCGAGCGACCTTGGACCTCAGTGCCGCAACCTATTTCCTCGGTCGTGGCGCAGAAGCGACGAAGTTGCTCGAGGCGTTGGATGAGACCGCGCGGACGCGTGGCTACGCCCACATCGCCGCGCGCACCACGTGGCAAATGGGCCTGATCGCCTTCGGTCAAGGACGGTTGGCCGAAGCACAATCCCACTACGAGCAGACGCTGGCCGCATTTGAGCGAATGGGCGATGCGGAGTTGGCCGCCAACGCACATGGTCTGCTCGCTGCGTTGCACCAGTACCTCGGCGACGCTACCACCGCGTGGCGGCACCGGCTGGCGGCGTTCGACGGCCTCTCCGTCTCGCGGTCATTCAGGCTGAAACATGCGCTGATGGCATCGGCCGCGGCGGCCATCTACCAGGACGCTCCCGATACGGCGCTCGCACTGCAGGACCAGGCCCTCGCGAACGCGATGGCCTGGAAACGCGACGCCGCGATTGCCGAAGTGCACGCGCAGCGCGCGGCGACCCTTCTCGCACTGGGCCGGACAGTCGAAGCCGAAAAGAATGTCGCCGCGGCTCGACGTCACCTGCCAGCCATTCCCGACGCGGCGTTCAGAAGCCGTGTCGAGGTCGCCGTCCTGACGACGGAATCGGACTTGCTGCTGAAGCGCGATCCCCGCGCCGCAGCCGACGCGGCCTCCAAGGCCATCGCCATCGTGCAGCAACGGCGCGACCGGCTGCGCCTGGCCCAGTTGCACCTGCGGTTAGCCAAAGCCAACGTCGTGTGGGGCAACCTGCAACAGGCGCAATTGGCTCTCGACCGCGGCATCCAGTCCTTTGACGAGGAGCGCGCGTCGCTGGCGGACGAGGGACGAATCTCCACCCTGGACGAATCGTGGCAACTCTTCGATACGGCGGTGCGCCTGTCCATCAAGAAGGGTGACTACACGCGCGCCTTTGCCCTGTCGGAACGGGCCCGCGCTCGCACGCTCGCCGAAACTCGCCAGCTCGCCGTTCGTTCTCTCGAAGAGGTGCAGGCCGCCCTGCCGGCTGACCAGGCCGTTGTCGCGCTCAACCAGTTCGACGACGAACTGGCCGTCTGGGTGATTCGCCGCGACACGGTCGACGTGATGACTCGCCCAGTCCGCCGTGTCGATGCGCAACAACTCGTCGCTCGACAGCAGACCGAGATTTGGCACGGCTCGGACACTCCCGTCGCTGGCCGGGAGCTCTTCGACCAGATCCTGCGGCCAGCCTCCATTCAGCTCCGAGGCGCCACGCGGCTGGTCATCATTCCCGATGCCACCTACGCAGACGCCGCATTCTCGGCCCTCTGGGACGAGTCACGCGGGCGCTTCCTCATCGAGGATCGCACCGTCAGCCTGGCAGCAAGTGTGACGGCGGTCGCGAACGCCGCATTGGCCGACGCCATCGGCGGAGGTGACGGGCAGCCCCTGATTGTCGGCGAACCAGGTCTGAATGCCGATGCGGTTGCCGGCGTCTATGCAGAACCGACGGTGGTCACCGGCTCCGCTGCCACGCGTGCGCGCCTGCTCACCGATGTCCGCGAGCATGCCGTCGTCCACATGTCGGCGCAGACGGCGGCCAACGCCGCCTATCCCCTCTTGTCGCGGGTGCTGCTTGCCGACGAACTCGGCCGCAGGCATTCGGGGGCGATGCTGGGACGCGACATCGCGGCACAGTCCTTGTCACACACCAAACTGGTGGTGCTCGACGAAGTCGACACGACCAGTGAGAATCGAGGCGACGGCACGCTCAGCCTGGCCCGTGCGTTCCTGACCGCCGGTGTGCGCACCGTCGTCGGGACTTTGCCCGGTGCTGACGAAGCTGCTGTTCGCGACCTCATGGTCGGCTTCCATCGCCGCCTGGCATCGGGGATGCCGGCGGCCGAGGCCCTCACCGAGCTCCAACGCAACGTACTACGGAGCAACGGCCATCGACTCGGCGCTTGGAGTGCGTTGGTGCTGTACGGCTCCGATCGATAGCCCCCCACGTCAGGAGCATTAAGATGAATCGTCGCCAGTTTGTCAGCCGAGTCTCGCTCGGCGCCGCCGCCGCGTGTACCCCCCTCGCTCACTCGTCCCTTGCCGCGAGTGCGTCGGCACACGTCAACATCCGCTTCGTCGGCATGATGACCTTCCTAGAACGCACCGACCGTTCGTTTCTGGTCGCCACGCCTGGCCATCACGCGTTCCATCACATGACCCACACGCCGTTCCTGATGGCACGCAAGGGTTCGGCGGTCGCCAAAGCGCTGGGAATGGTGGCCGTGCCCGGCGTCATCCCGGCAGCCTTCGACACCAGCCTGATCGGCTCTAACCCAGCCGAATTCGTGTTTCTGAACCTGGACAACACCGCGGTAGATATCGTCTCCGGCAGCGAGCCATCGGTGACGAACGATGCCCGCGAGATGGCAATCCTCAATAAGATCGCACCGGGAAAGCGCGTCCGCGGCAACGTCGAAAAGTGGGCCGCGTCCACGGTCTCTCTCCGCGGCGGCCGAATTGAGGATTCGTCCGGGCATCCCGACGCCGGCAAGGTCTGGGCCTTCGGCAACTACAAGCAACGGCTGACCGACGCGGTGAATTTCAAGAATACGGCCGGCGCGACCACTGCCATTCGGCTCACCAGCGCCGTCGACGCGCGCACGTTCATCGCCCCAGCAAACGAGTCCACCGAGCTGTGGGTCTTCAGTGCGGCGCAACCAGGTGAGGGAATCGGTGAGCCGACGATGCTCGAGCACTCCGAGGTGCTGTTCGACTACCTGGTCGACGCCACGCCGGTCGTGGCAACGTGCCCGGAGGCCACGGGGCGCTCCGTACCGCCGACCGCGTTCCCGTTCGTGAACCCCTCAAGCGCCAGCCATGGCGTCGTCGCCAGCGCGGTCGAGATGCCGCCCTACTCGGAGTTCTGCTACATCGCTGCGGTGCTGCAGGAACTGCTGGGCGTGAAGAAAGGTTAGCCTCTTCCCCGTCGAAGGCCGGGTCCCTCTTGGGGGTCCGGTCTTCCTTTTTCCCCCGCGGATGGCATGCGGCCAGTGATCGCTCCGTGCGATACTTTTCCCCATGCGCAAGCTCACGCTTCTCTCCCTGACCACCACGGCGTTGCTGGCAGTCATGACCTTGCCGGGGACGGCGCAGTCGCGGGCCGCGATCAGCGCGGCCGACTACTCCCGGGCCGAGCAGTACCTGGGCTACAACACGCTGCCGCTGGTATCGAACGGGCCCGTGCAGGCCAACTGGCTGCCCGATGATCGGTTCTGGTATCGCACCGTCACCGCCACGGGCGCCGAGTTCTTCCTGGTCGATGCAGTCCGCGCCACGAAGGTGCCGGCCTTCAACCACTCGGCGGTGGCGGCGACGCTCAGCACCGCCATGGGCAAGCCGGTGACACCGACGCGCCTGCCCTTCACGCAGATCACCATTGCAGCGGACGGCCGCGCCTTCTCGTTCGATAGCGACCTGAAGCGTTGGACGTGCGACGTGCAGGGTGCCGCGTGCACCAGCACCGACCGGCCGGCCCGCTTGCCCAACAGCGTGCTCTCGCCGGACGGCAAGCTGGCGGCATTCATCCGCGACTACAACCTCTGGGTGCGCGATGTCGCCACCGGTGCCGACAAGCAACTCACGACCGACGGCATCAAGGACTACGGCTACGCCACTGACAACGCCGGCTGGACGCGCAGCGACAGCCCGGTGCTGGTGTGGTCGCCCGACTCGAAGAAGATTGCCACCTTCCAGCAGGACCAACGCAAGACCGGCGAGATGTACCTGGTCAACACGGTGGTCGGCCACCCCACGTTGTCGGCCTGGAAGTACCCGCTTCCCGGTGACGAGCACATCACGATGATCGAGCGCGTGGTCATCGAAGTGGAGGGGCCGAAGGTCATTCGGCTGAAGATGGGCCCCGACCAGCACCGCTCGTCGCTGTGCGACGACGTGAAATGCGGCGGTGAGTGGGTCGACGTGCAATGGCACCCGGACGGCAGCCAGGTCTCGTTCGTCTCGACCTCGCGCAATCACCAGCAGGCCAACCTGCGGGTCGCCGACGCCGGCACCGGCGCCATTCGCGACGTACTGGAGGAGAAGGGCGAGACCTTCCTCGAGTCGGGGAACGGCAAGGTGAACTGGAAATATCTGCCGGGCTCGAACGAAGCCATCTGGTTCTCGCAGCGCGAGAACTGGGGCCACCTCTACATGCACGACCTGCAGACCGGAAAGCAGAAGTATCCGATCACGAGCGGCGACGGCAACGTCACACAACTGACGCGCGTGGACGAAGCCACGCGGACGCTCTTTTTCCAGGGCGTTGGCCGCGAGCGCGGCCGCGATCCCTACTTCCGGCACTTCTACCGCATCAGCATGGACGGCAAGAACGCGCAACTGCTGACGCCGGAAGACGCCGACCACGCGGTCTCGATGTCGCCGTCAGGCAAGTACTTCGTCGACAACTATTCAAGGCCCGACGTGCCGTCGACCTCGGTGCTGCGCGACGCCACCGGCAAGGTGGTGCTGGCGCTCGAGAAGGCCGACATCTCGCGACTGCTGGCCACGGGCTGGAAGCCCCCCATGCCCATTACGGTCAAGGACCGCGGCGGCGTGGGTGACCTGTACGGCCTGCTCTACCGGCCCACCAACTTCGATCCCACGAAGAAATACCCGATCATCAACAACATCTATCCCGGCCCGCAGACCGGCAGCGTCGGCAGTCGCAGCTTCTCGGCCGCGCGCGGCGACACCCAGGCGATCGCCGAGCTGGGCTTCATCGTCGTGCAGATCGACGGCATGGGCACGCCGTGGCGCTCGAAGCGCTTCCACGCGGCCTACTACGGCAACATGGGTGACAACACCCTGCCCGACCAGGTGGCCGGCATGAAGGAACTGGCGTCGCGCTATCCCTGGATCGACATCGAGCGCGCCGGCATCTACGGTCACTCCGGTGGCGGCTACGCCACGGCTGCGGCGATGTTCCGTTATCCCGACTTCTTCAAGGTCGGCGTGTCGCAGGCCGGCAATCACGACAATCGCGTCTACGAAGACGACTGGGCGGAGAAGTGGCAGGGGCTGCTCGAGAAAAATCCCGACGGCACGACCAACTATGACAACCAGGCCAACCAGCTGGTCGCGCACAACCTGAAAGGCAAGCTGCTGCTGGCGCATGGCTCGATGGATGCCAACGTGCCGTTCTACAGCACGCTGCTGGTCGCCGACGCGCTGATCAAGGCCAACAAGGACTTCGACCTGATCATCTTCCCCAACCGCGGGCACGGCTTCGGCAACGAACCGTACATGGTGCGCCGCCGCTGGGACTACTTCGTGAAGCACCTGATGGGAGTGGAACCGCCGGCGGGGTTTCAGTTGAAGGGCCCGCCTTCGCCTACTTCGTAGGCTTTGGCGCGGGAGACCGGCAGACGAGAGAAGGCGGGCCCTAAGGCCCGCCTTTCTTGTTTTAGCCTTGCGCCTTCTGCGGGAAGATCTGCTTGAAGGCGGTCATGAACTTCTCCATGTCCTCGGCCGTGCCGACCGAGACGCGGAGGTGGTTCAGCATGGGCGGGAACGGACGGCCGACCAGAATCCCCTTCTTGCGGAACTCCTCGATCACTCCCTGCACCGTGCGATCGCCCAGGCTGACCATGAAGAAGTTGGCCTGCGACGGAATGACCGGGTAGCCCCACGACTCGAGCACCTTCGTGGTCTTGTTGCGCATGTCGAGGATCTTGGCCTTGACGTCGGCCTCAGCGGCCTTGTCCTTCAGCGAGGCCACCGCGCCCCACTTGGCCAGCACGTTGACGCTGTTGGACGCGTAGATGCGCATGTCGCGCACCATCTCCGCCGGCGCGACCGAGTAGCCGATGCGCATGGCGGCCAACGCCGCGATCTTCGAGAAGGTGCGGGCCACGACGACCGGGCGTCCTTCCTGCACGTAGGGGATGGCGGTGCCATAGGCCGGATCGTCCACGAAGTGGTGATAGGCCTCGTCAATCAGCACCGGCATGTCCTTCGGGATGTTGTCGAGGAGGTCCTTGATCTCCTTGGCGGTGACCACCGCGCCGGTCGGGTTGTTCGGGTTGCACATGTAGACGAAGCCGATGTCGCGCGCGTAGCGGTTCGCCGTCTCGATCATCTGGCTGATGTTCTGCCGGTAGTCCTTGGTCAGCGGGATCTGGATGGAGTCGGCCTTCACGTTGGCCGCCTGCTGGAACACGCTGGCGTACGACGGGCTGACGCCCAACACCTTCTTGCCGGGCCCGAGGTAGGTCGTCGCCATCACGTTCAGGCCCTCGCCCGACCCGGCGGTCAGCAGGATGTTCTCGCGCCTGACGCCGTGGTGATCGGCAATCACCTGCATGACGTTGCCGTCCGGGTAGCCGTAACGGTTGGAGTACTTCCAGGCGTCGTTCATGGCCTTCATGACCGACGGGGGCGGGCCATAGTTGTTCTCGTTGCTGGCCAGCTTGATGAAGTTGTCGTACTCGGCCTCGCCGCCCGTAAACTGTGCGGTCTGCCCCTGCGCCAGCAGTTCCGCATCGGGACGAAGACTGAGGGCGCCGATGGTAGCGGCCACTCCCCCTACAAACTGACGACGAGAAAACGGCGACCGGACGTTCATACACCCTCCAGGAAGTAACGAAGAATTCGATGAATTCTACCCCAAAAGTAACCAACGGCAGGGTTGGCTGGTCGTATCCATTACCATGTCGCCCATGCTTCGAGTGGCCGCCCTCGCCTTGCTGGCACTGTCCGTGTTGCTGCTGGCGATTGATGCGCCCGGGCCGACCTGGCGGGAATTCTGGTTCCTGGGCCTGATCTTGCTCGCCACCATCGTGACGCGGTCGATGTTTGTCGGTTCCGCGCTGGCGGCCCTGGGCCTCGGCCTGGGAGTCGTGACCACGCTCATGATTGGAGCGGGCCATGCCCTGGAGCTGGCCGGCATCGATACAGGGTCAGGCGTGGGCAACTGGGGCCTCATTCCCCTGCTCGAGGAATCGCTGAAACTCGTGCCGGTCGCCCTGGTCGCGTGGCTGTATCGTCGCCGCACCGGCCTCGACGCCAACCCGTCGGACTTGCTCATGCTGGGCTGTTTTGCGGGCGCCGGGTTTGCGCTGGCCGAGAACGCGATGCTCGTTCGCGACAACGCGGGCATCGCTCGAGACATGGCCCGGCAATACGGTCCGCACATTGGCCCCTTCTACCTGGTGCCGGGAGCGTGGGGCTCGGCTGGCTACGTCGGCCACGCGGCCGCGACCGGCCTGGTGTCGGCCACATTCGGCCTCGGCCTGGCGCTGCGGCGCCGGTTGGGCCCGTCATGGTGGATGGTGCCCGCGGCCGGTTTTGCCTGGATCGTCGTTGAACACGTCCTCACCAACTTCTATGTCGGCAGCGGATCGGACGCGGCACTGATGCTCGGCAACGGCCGGCTCACGCCCTGGATCTTCGTGGCTGTCGCGATCGCCATCGTGGTCCTCGACAGCATGCGCGGCGCGGCGGTCTTGAAGCACTCACCGACGTTGTGGTTGCGCACACAGATGGTCCGGGCGGCACTGCTACGGCGGACGCCGCCGCGGCCACGGTCGGAGTTCGCCGGCCGCCAGGTGCTCGGCGCACACCTTCGCCAGGTGAACGCGACCGCCTGGCTGGTTCGCGATAACCCGCGCTTCACCGGAAGGACGACGTGATGACAGCCGACCTGATGGACCTCGTACAGGTAATCGTCGACACCGCGCGTAACCTCTACGGCGCCGGCGGCGGCAGCGTGCATCCGTCGGCCTACGCGGCGGCACTTGGGGGCCTGGCGTGGACCTATGCCTACCAGGACGCCCTGCGCGCCGGCCAGCACGTCCAGTCGCATGGTGGCGACACCACCTTGATCGACGAAGCGTTCAAGGAGAGCTTTGCCGAGAGCCTCGGCTGGTCAGACCAGGAATTCGAGCAGTTCTGGAACGACCCCGCTTACGAGTTCACCGCGTCGGACGCGCGGCGTTTCGACGAGACGTGGGACGCCTGGGAGGAGATGACCAAGCGGCGGTAGAATCGCCGACTGAACCTTCGCCGGGCGGCCTCGTATGATCTGGACAAGGAGTGTGTGGTGGTGGGACCCCTGAAACGCGTGAAGTTCCTCATCATGGCCCCGTTCATCTTCCTGCTGTGCCTGGTCATCAATCTGATGACCTCGCCGGGCGAATGGTGGGTGCAATGGGTGGCATTTGGCCTCGGCATCGCTTGGGTGATCAACTTCTTCAAGTTGATCCGCGACATCGTCGTACTGGGCGGGTTGGCCGCCTTCGGCGCCTACCTGTTCAACCGTAACCGCCAGAGCTAGCGTGCAGGCGGGTCTAAAGACCCGCCTCTACGTGTCGTGGAGGCAATCCTTCAGGGTTGCCTAGCGCGCCGCCACGCTTCGCAACAGCGTCAACAGCAGGTCGACGGCCACCGTGTTGTGGCCACCGAGCGGGATGATGACGTCGGCGTAGCGTTTGCTCGGTTCCACGAACTCCAGGTGCATCGGCTTCACGGTGTTCTGGTACTGATCGATCACCGACTCCATGGTCCGGCCGCGTTCGGCGACATCGCGCTGGAGGCGGCGAATGAAGCGCGTATCGGAATCGGTATCGACGAACACCTTGATGTCCATCAGGTCGCGCAGCGCGGCGTCGGTGAACACCAGGATCCCCTCCACGATCAGCGCGCGGCGCGGCTGAAAGGTGGTCGGTTCGGCCAACCGGGCGTGCCGGGTGAAGTCGTATTGCGGCACCTCGACGGCCTGGCCGGCCTTCAGCTCGCGCACGTGCCTCACCATCAAGTCGGTCTCGAGCGCGTCGGGATGGTCGTAATTCAGGGCAGCGCGTTCCTCGAGCCGCAGGTCGTTGCGATCCCGGTAGTAGCGATCGTGATCGAGCAGCGTGACCTGGTCGAGACCCAGGCTATCGACGATCCGCCGCACGACCGTGGTCTTGCCAGACCCGGACCCACCCGCAACACCGATGACAAATGACGGCATAGATGCATGATCATAGCTTGTGAGCCTGTCCAAGCCCTCGCCCCGCAGCAAGCCGTCGCCGCTGCGCCACCGCCCGCGGACGGCCCGACGCAGCTATAGGCCGGCACCCGACGCCCGGACGACCAAGCCCAAGGGCCTGTCAACGGCCTGGACGCGCGTCCGCCGGCTGATCTGGGCGTGGCCGCCCTGGGCAGTACTGACCGTCTACCTGATCACGATCGACGAATGGTGGTGGGCGCTGCTCTCCGCCGCCTGGTCGGCGTTGAGCTCGTTGTCGACGCCGGCGGAGCTTCCGCCGCAGTTCGGTTTGGACCATGGCCTGACGGTGGGGTCGACCGAGTTCGTCAATACCGTGGTGGGCGCAGTCGGCGTGGAGTTCGAACCGGGTAACTCGTTGGCGATGCTCAACAACGGCGATGCCTTCTACCCCGCAATGCTGTCCGCCATTGGCGAGGCCGAGCGCTCGATCACCGTCGAGGCGTACATTTACTGGGCGGGCGAAATCGGCGTGACGTTCGCGCGCGCGCTGGCCGAGCGCGCCTCACGCGGCGTGAAGGTCAAGGTCATGCTCGACGCCGTCGGGTCGTCCAGCATCGGCAACGAGATTCTCGGCATCATGCGCAACGGCGGCTGCCACGTCGCCTGGTACAACCCGATTCGCTGGAACAAACTGCGGCGGCTGAACAACCGCACCCATCGCAAGTCGCTGATCATCGATGGCCGCATTGGTTTCACCGGCGGCGCGGGCATTGCCGACCACTGGACCGGTAACGCACAGGACGACGAGCACTGGCGCGACCTTCAAATCCGGATCGAAGGACCGGCGGTGCGACCCCTGCAGACCGGATTCGCGCAGAACTGGCTGGAGTGCACGCGCGAACTGGTCACCGGTCCGGACTTCTATCCGGATCTCGAACCCGCCGGGAAGCTGGCGCTGCAGACGGTCATGAGCTCGCCCGAAACCGGCGCCTCGGCCGCGCGCGTGATGTATTGCCTGGCCATCTCGGCGGCCCGTGAGTCGATCGAGATCGCCAACCCGTACTTCGTGCCCGACCACCTGGCCATCGACCTGTTTCGCGATGCCGTCAAGCGCGGCGTGCGCGTCCGGATCATGGTGGCCGGCAGCCACAACGACACCGTGCTGGCACGCCTCAACAGCATCCGGCTGTACGGCGCGCTGCTCGAGGCCGGTGTCGAGCTGCTCGAATACAACCGGACCATGCTCCACCACAAGACGATGGTGGTCGACGGGCTGTGGGCCACGGTCGGGACGACCAATTTCGACAGCCGCTCGTTCTCCCACAACGAAGAGAACAACGTCTGCGTCTGCGATGCCGGGATTGCGCGCCAGCTGAACGAAATGTTCGAGCAGGACGCCGCCGTCTGCGACCGGGTCGATCTCGCCACTTGGCGGGCGCGCCCGCTGCTCGACAAGGCCCTGCAGGCGCTGGCATCGTTCGTCCAGGACCAGGTCTGAGCCTGGTCCAGGACCAGGTCCGAGCCTGGTCCAGGACCAGGTCTAGAACACTTCGCTGAACCACCGCCAGAACTGTTCCAGGGCCTTGCCGACAAGCGACCGCTGATCCTGCCAAGTGGCGGCGTTCAGCACGGTCGACCGCTGCCAGTCGGCCTCGAAGTCGCGCACCAGCGCAGCGGCCAGGTCCCGATCGTGAACCGCGACGATCAGCTCGTCGTTCAGTTCGAACGACCGGTTGCCGAAGTTGGCCGAGCCAATCACGCTGACGGCGCCGTCGATCACCACGGCCTTGGTGTGCATCATCGTCGGATTGAACTCGGCGATCTCGATGCCCAGGTCCAGCAGTTCCTGGTATTCCGCCCGGCTGGCATGCTTGACCGGCATGGCGTCGGTGACGGGGCCCTCGCTCAGCACCCGCACGCGCACGCCGCGGCGGCGGGCTTCATTGAGTGCCCACCGCGTCGACGAGTCCAGCGTGATGTAGGGCGATTGAATGTCGATGGTCTGTCGCGCGGCGGCGAGCGCGATCAGGTACAGCAACTTGATGTTGCTGGCACCGGCCGTCGGGTTGCTCCAGAGCACGACCGAGCGCGCGCCGGTCGGCCAGGCGGGCGGCTCGGGGTCGAGCGCCGGGGCCGAGCGGCCGCCGGATTCGATCCAGTTCTCGTAGAACGACGCTTCGAGCGTGCGCACCGCGGGGCCGGCGACCTTGAACTGCGTATCGCGCCAGTGGTTTTGGTCCTGCGCGTGGCCCAGCCACTGGTCGTCGACGCCGAGACCGCCGGTGTACGCCAGCTGGCCGTCGATGACCAGGATCTTGCGATGGGTGCGGTAGTTGGTTTCTTCGAGTGTCCAGAACTGCAGCGGGTTGAACCACTTCAGCTCCACGCCCGCCTGGATCAGTCGATCCTCGCTCTCCTTCGGCAGGCTCGACCCCACCGAATCGAGCAGCAGCCGAACGCTCACCCCGCGACGCGCGGCCGCTTCGAACGCGGCCACGAACTGGCGGCCGACCGCCCCGTCCGAAAAGACGTAGGTCTCAAAGACGATGCGCGACCGCGCCTCGGCAAGGTCGGCCAGCATCGCCGGATAGGTCTCGTCGCCGTTACGCAGCACCGTGTAGGAATCGCCATCGCGCGCGACCGTCCCGGTCAGCGACGCCAGGTAGTCGGCAAACCCGGGGTCCGAGGCTGCCACCGGACTATCGACCCGCAACGTGTCCTGATCCTGCGCGATTAACAGCAGGATGCCAACGACCCCAAGGACAATGGCGACGCGGTAGGGCCAATGACGACGACGGCGAGGCTCAGCCATACCGTCTGGCTTTGCAACATGTACGCCGGATCCGGGTCGTAGGAGGAGACGTCCGCCTGAAAGGACTCGTGCCCCATGAGGCGAATGTCGCGGCGTCCACCTTCGCCAAGGCTACGGTGGACAACCTTCATGGCTTGCCAGCCGTAGCTCACGAATGATCGGAGCGTGAGCGAAGGTTGGTGCGGAAGAGAGGACTCGAACCTCCACCCGGTTGCCCGGACTAGCTCCTGAGGCTAGCGCGTCTGCCAATTCCGCCACTCCCGCACTCGGAGGGGTTATTGCTAAGGCAGTGAGTCCATAAGTATACCTAGCGCTCGGGCGCGAACGCAAACCTTCCCTTTTTGAGCGCGCTCTGCGCCTCCACCACGCTCAGCATCGCCTCCGCGGCGTGCGACAGCGTGCCCTCGCGGCGGTGGATCAGCCGCAGCTTGCGGTCGAAGGTCAGCTCCGGCACCTCGACGCGCACTAGTTGCTTGTGCGCCACTTCCTGCTCCACCGTGATCGCCGGCAGCAGCGCGACGCCGTTCCCCATGGCGACGAACTTCTTGATGGCATCAATGGTCGGCATCTCCACCGGCATGCGCAGCTCGACGCGGCGCTTGCGGAAGGTGTCGATGACCCGCTGGCGATACGGAGACGAGACGTGATGCGCCACGAACGATTCCCGCGCCAGTTCGGCGATCGAGACCTTGGGGCGGCGCGCCAGCGGATGCGAGGGCGGGACCACGAAGGCCAACTCGTCGTGATACACGACGATCGAATGGAGCGCCGCAGTGTCGGGACGGAAGGTGACAACGCCGAAGTCGGCGCCGTAGTCCAGCACCTGCGCGGGCACGCGGCTGCCGAGGGCCCGCTGCACCGTGATGTGCACATCGGGGTAGAGCCGCCGGTACTCGTGCAGGATCGGCAACAGGTAGAGGCAGGTCAACTCGTTGGCGGCGACCGTCAGCCGTCCGGTTCGCAACTGCCGCACATCGTCGAGAGCCGCCATGGTCCGCTGGCGCAGGTTGACCAGGCGCTCGGCGTGGTCGACGAGCACCCGGCCGGCGTCGGTCAGCACCCCGCGGCGGCTCGAGCGGTCGAACAGGGGGCGGCCAATTTCGTCCTCCAGTTTCTTGATGGTCTGGCTGATGGCGGGCTGGGTTCTGTACAGGGCCTTGGCGGCAGCAGAAAAGCTGCCCTCGCGGACAACTGCAAGAAAGGCTTCGAGTTGGAACAGTTCCATCGCGGCTCATACTATTAGCAAATGCCTCTAAGTCCATAGATATTATTACTTTGACTTATTTTGGTCGGCCGCCCGAGACTGTCAGTCAGAGCTGACCAACATGGCCACCAGATCCCGCATTCATGTGTTCGACACGACCCTCCGCGACGGCGAGCAGGCTCCGGGCTTCAGCATGACGCCCATCGAGAAGCTGCGGCTGGCCCAGCAACTGGACCGCCTGGGCGTCGACATCATCGAGGCCGGCTTCCCCATCTCGTCGGAGGGCGACTTCGAGGCGGTGAGGACCATTGCCGCGGCCGTCCGCCGGCCGATAGTAGCGGGCCTGGCCCGTGCCATTCCGGCCGACATCGACCGTGCCTGGGCGGCCCTGTCGGGCGCCGCCCGACCGCGCATCCACGTGTTCCTGGCGACCTCGGACATCCACCTCGAACACAAGCTGCGCATCACTCGCGAACAGTGCCTCGCGCAGATCAAGGGCGCGGTGGCGCACGCGCGCGCGCTGTGTGCCGACGTCGAGTTCTCGGCCGAGGACGCGACCCGCAGCGACCTCGCGTTTCTGTGCGAGGTGTCAGTGGCCGCGGTCGACGCCGGCGCCACCACGATCAACCTGCCCGACACGGTCGGCTACGCGCTGCCGGCCGACATTCACCGAATGTTCACGACAGTCGGCGCGCTGCTGGGTGACCGCGCTATTCTGTCGGCGCACTGTCACAACGATCTCGGCATGGCCGTCGCCAACTCGATTGCGGCCATCCAGGCAGGCGCCCGCCAGGTGGAATGCACCATCAACGGCATTGGCGAGCGCGCCGGCAACGCCTCGCTCGAAGAAATTGTGATGGCGCTGGAGGTGCGGGCCGACGCGCTGCCGCACACCACGGGCATTCATACGCCGGGCCTCGTGCCCGCGAGCAACACTCTTTCGGCCATCGTCGGCGTCTCGGTACCGCCGAACAAGGCCATCGTCGGCGCCAATGCGTTCGCGCATGAAGCCGGCATTCACCAGGACGGCATGCTCAAACACGAACTGACTTACGAAATCATGCGCCCCGAAACGGTCGGCGCCCCTGGCACTCGGCTGGTGCTCGGCAAGCACTCCGGCATGCGCGGGCTCGACGCCCGCTGCCGCGCGCTCGGTCATCGCCTGCGGCAGCCCGAGCTCGAGCGGCTCTACGTCAAGGTCACGGCCCTGGCTGATCGCACCAAGACCGTGGATGACGACCAGCTCGCGGCGATCATTCGCGACGAGGTGGCGGCGACGGTGGCCGTCGGCGCTGCCGCGGCCCCGCGACAGGGAGACGCCGCATGTCACTGAAGATCGCCCTGCTCCCCGGCGACGGCATTGGCCCCGAGGTCACGGCCGAGGCGGTCCGGATCCTCAAGAACGTCGCCGATCACTCCGGCAAGTCGTTCACGTTCAGCACGCACCGGATCGGCGGCATCGCCATTGACACCGATGGCCGGGGCCTTCCCGAGGCCACGCTCGAAGCCTGCCTGGGCGTCGACGCGGTGCTGCTCGGCGCCGTGGGCCATCCCAAGTTCGACGGCCGCGTCCCGTCGCAGCGGCCCGAGGCGGCGCTGCTGGCGCTGCGCCAGGCGCTCGGCGGCTTCGCCAACCTGCGTCCCGCCATCTGCTATGCACCGCTGGCCAAGCGCACGCCGTTCCAGCCCGAGAAGGTGAAGGGCGCCGACATTCTCATCATCCGCGAGCTGCTGGGCGGGCTGTACTTCGGTGAGCCGCGCGGCTTCGAGGCGTCGGGCGACACCGCGTTCAACACGCTGATCTACTCGCGCCACGAAGTGGAACGGGTGGCCCGCGTGGCTTTCGAGCGCGCGCGCGATCGCCGCGGCCGGGTCGCCTCGATCGACAAGGCCAACGTGCTCGAATGCTCGCAGCTGTGGCGCAAAGTGGTCTCGGAAGTGGCCAGGGAGTATCCGGACATCGCGCTCGAGCACGTCTTCGTCGACACGGCGGCCATGCGGCTGGCGACCTCACCGACCAGCTTCGACGTCATGCTGTGTGACAACCTGTTCGGCGACGTCCTGAGCGACCAGGCCGCCTCGATTGCCGGATCGCTGGGCGTGCTGCCCTCGGCCACGCTCGGCGGCCGCGTGGATCTGTACGAGCCGGTCCACGGGTCGGCCCCCGACATTGCCGGGAAGAGCTGGGCCAACCCGATTGGCGCCATCGCCAGCGCCGCCATGCTGCTGCGCTTCACGGCGAAGATGGAGAAAGAAGCCGCCGAAGTCGATCACGCGATCGAAGACGCATTGGCGGCCGGCGCGCGGACGCGCGATCTCGCCGCGCCAGGCGAGCGCGTGCTCTCGACGCGCGAAATGGGCCAGGCGATCGAAGACGCGTTGAGCGACGTGCGAGACAGGCGGCATTCGTACCATGCCGTTTGATTCCAAGGCACCCTGGCACCCTGGCACCAGCGGCGCGAGAACCCTGCTCGACAAGGTCTGGGACGCCCATGTCGTGCGCGTTCTGGACGACGGCCGGAGCCTGATTTACATCGATCGCCACCTCGTTCACGAAGTGACGTCGCCGCAGGCCTTCGAAGGCCTGCGCCTGGCCGGACGCCCGGTGCGGCGGCCAGACCTGACGTTTGCCACGGTCGATCACAACGTGCCGACGTCTGGCCGCCACCTCCCCATCGCCGATCCGCTGGCCCGCGCGCAGGTCGAGGCGCTCAGGAGCAACGCGCCGGCCTTTGGCGTGCCGCTGTTCGACTTCGACAGCGGCCGCCAGGGCATCGTCCATGTGATCGGCCCCGAGCTGGGCCTGACGCTTCCGGGCGCCACGATCGTCTGTGGCGACAGTCACACCAGCACCCACGGCGCCTTCGGCGCGCTCGCCTTCGGCATCGGCACCAGTGAAGTGGAGCACGTGCTGGCCACGCAGTGCCTGGTGCAGCAGAAACCGAAGGCCATGCGCGTGCAGTTCACGGGCGAGTTGGAGCCGGGCGTGACCGCCAAGGACGTGGCGCTGGCGCTGATTGCGCGCCTCGGATTCAGCGGCGGCACGGGCTACGCGCTAGAACTCGCCGGCCCGTTGATCGACACGTTCTCGATGGAAGAGCGCATGACGCTCTGCAACATGAGCATTGAGGCCGGCGCCCGCAGCGCGCTGGTGGCGCCCGACGACACGACGTTTGCCTATCTGAAGGGCCGACCGCACGCACCTGCCGGGGCGGCCTGGGATGCGGCGGTCGCCGCATGGCGCGGTCTGCGCAGCGACGCCGCCGCCGCATTCGACGCCGAGATCAGCATCGACGTGGGCGCCCTGGCGCCGATCGTGACCTGGGGCACGCGGCCAGACATGTCGCTGCCGGTGACCGGACAGGTGCCCGATCCCAGGACCGCGACGTCTGAAGGCGATGCCCGGGCGATGCAGAGGGCCCTCGACTACATGGGCCTGGCGCCCGGCACACCCATGGACCGGGTTCCCGTCGATCGCGTCTTCATTGGATCCTGCACCAACGCGCGGCTCGCGGACCTGCGCGCCGCCGCCCAGGTGGTCCGTGGCCACCGCGTCAAGACCGGCGTGCGCGCCCTGGTCGTGCCGGGGTCGCAGCAGGTCAAGGCCGAGGCCGAGCGCGAGGGGCTCGATCGCATCTTCGCCGAGGCCGGCTTCGAGTGGCGCGAGCCAGGCTGCTCGATGTGCCTGGGCATGAACGACGATGTCCTGGGCGAGGGCGAGCGTTGCGCCTCCACCAGCAATCGCAACTTCGAAGGCCGGCAGGGCCGCGGTGGTCGCACGCACCTGGTGAGCCCGGCCATGGCCGCGGCAGCGGCGATTCAAGGGCACTTCACCGATGTCCGGCGGTGGGAGTACCGCTCATGAATCGGCAGCCGTTCCGCGTGCACCAGGGCCGTGTGGCACCGCTGCGCCGCAGTCACGTCGACACCGATCAGATCATCCCGAAGAACTTCCTGAAGCGCATCGAGCGCACGGGCTTCGGACCGTTCCTGTTTCACGACTGGCGTCGCACGCCTGCGGGCGAGCTCGATCCGTCGTTCCCGCTGAATCAACCGGCCTATGCCGGTGCCACCGTCCTGGTGGCCGGGCCGAACTTCGGTTGCGGGTCGTCGCGCGAACACGCGGCCTGGGCGTTGACCGACGCGGGGTTTCGCGTGGTCATTGCGCCGTCGTTTGCCGACATCTTCCGCAACAATGCCGTGGGCAACAACCTCGTGCCCGTCGCCCTTGCCGAAGCGGCCGTGAACACCATCCTCGATCGTGCCGAAACCGGCACCGGCTACGAGCTGGTCGTCGACCTCGAGCGCCGTGAAGTGCGCGATTCGCAGGGCCTGCTCGAACATTTCGCATTCGACGAAGCGTCGCGGCAACGGCTGCTCGACGGCAAGGACGAGATCGACCTGATCCTGGCGAACGAGGCCGACATCGCTGCCTTCGAACAACAGCAGCACGGCGCCCCATAAAGGGCGCCCTACAAAGAATCGTAGAAGGGCACCCCTTTAGGGGTGCCAGATTGAAAGACAGCTTATGAAACAACGTGGAGCTCACATCATCTGGTCGTGCCTGGTCGAACAGGGCGTCGACACCGTCTTCGGCTATCCGGGCGGCGCCATTCTGCCGGCCTACGATGCGCTGCTCGACCACCCGATTCGCCACGTGCTGGTGCGCCACGAACAGGGCGCCACGCACATGGCCGACGGCTACGCCCGCGCGAGCGGCAAGGTCGGCGTTGCGCTGGCGACCTCGGGGCCCGGCGCCACCAACCTGGTCACCGGCATCGCGACAGCGATGATGGATTCGATTCCGCTCGTCTGCATCACCGGTCAGGTGCCCGAGGCGCTGCTCGGTTCCGATGCATTCCAGGAAACCGACATCACCGGCATCACGCTGCCCATCACCAAGCACAACTATCTCGTGACCCGCGCCGCCGACATTGCCCCGACGCTGCGCGAGGCCTTCCACCTGGCGACCTCGGGCCGCCCGGGTCCCGTGCTGGTCGACATCACCAAGAACGCGCAGCAGGAGGAAACCGACTGGGAGCCGCTCTCCGACCGTTCGGAGCGTTCGGAGGGCGATGGCTTTAGCCGTCGCCGCACTGACGCCGACTCAGCGACCGCTAAAGCGGTCGCTCTCCGAACGTCGCTGGACGAAGCGACCGATCTGCTCGCCGCAGCCAAGCGTCCGGTGATTCTCGCCGGGCACGGCATTCTCAAGAGTGGTGCGATGGCCGAGGTGCTGACGCTCGCCGAGCGCGCGCACATCCCCGTCGCCATGACGCTGCTCGGCATCGGTTGCGTGCCGGCCCAGCATCCGCTGAACCTCGGCATGATGGGCATGCACGGCGAAGCGTGGGTCAACGACGCCATCCAGGAGGCCGATCTGCTGCTCGCACTGGGCATGCGCTTCGATGATCGAGTCACCGGCAAGCTGGCCGACTACGCGCGCAATGCCAGGAAGATTCACATCGATATCGATCCGTCCGAGCTGCACAAGAACGTGCGCGCCGACGTGGCGGTGCAGGGCGACCTGAAGGCTGTGTTGCAGGAGTGGCTGCCGCGGGTGCGAGCCCAGCGCCACGATGCGTGGATTACGCGCATCGGCGACCTCGCCTGCGGGCCGACCGTCCGCGACATCGAGGAGTTGCCCGACGATGGCAGGCTGTGCGCGGCGCACGTAATTCACGACATCTGGAAGGCCACCGAGGGCAAGGCCATCATCGTCACTGACGTCGGCCAGCACCAGATGTGGGCCGCGCAGTACTACAAGGTGCACGAGCCCGGCACGTTCATCACGTCGGGAGGCCTCGGCACCATGGGCTTCGGCCTGCCGGCGGCCATCGGCGCCAAGATGGCGCGGCCCGACAAGGAAGTGTGGGCGATCGTCGGCGACGGCGGCTTCCAGATGACGCAGGCGGAACTGCAGACGATGGTGCAGGAGAACGTCAAGGTCAACGTCGCCATCATCAACAACGGCTACCTGGGCATGGTCCGGCAGTGGCAGCAGTTCTTCCACGATCGCCGTTACTCGTCCACGCCGATGACCTCGCCCGACTACGTGAAGTTGGCCGATGCGCACGGCCTGCCCGGCGTCCGCGTGACGAAACGTACCGACATGCAGGACGCGCTGCGCCTCGCGCGCGCGTCGGCCGGCGCGGTGGTCATGGACTTCCGCGTCGTGCAGGAGGACACGGTCTACCCGATGGTGTCGCCCGGCGCCGCGCTCAACGACATGATCCGGCGGCCGGGGTCGCCGTCGCTCGTGGAGACGGGAGCCGACCTGCAATGATCGACTCCTCGAAGCCGCGGACCATCGTCGTTCGCTACGAGCACCAGATCGACGCGCTCGACCGGGTGGCGTCGATTCTGCGGCGCCAGCGCGTGCGCGCCGAGGCCTTCACCGCTGTCGCCTCGCACGATCGCGCGACCGTGCAGGCCACCATCATGTTCGACAGTTCCGACAAGACAGCCGCGCGCATTGTCTCGCTGCTCGGCAAACAGGTCGGCGTCCTCGCGGTCGAAGATTGGACGTCAATGGCAAGTCCGTTAGAGGAATAGGCGGGTCTGAAGACCCGCCCCTACGTGGTTGAAGGGGACGATTATGGCGACGATGATTCACGACACGGATGTGGACGTAGCGGCAATCCTGGGACGGAAGGTGGCCGTGATGGGCTTCGGCTCGCAGGGGCACGCCCATGCCATGAACCTCCGCGACAGCGGCGGCGACGTGCGCGTCGCCGTGCGGCCGGGCAGCCGCGGTTGGCGCGCGGCCGAAGCCGCGGGCTTCACACCCATGGAACCCTCGGCCGCCGCAGCCTGGGCCGACGTCGTCATGATGCTGGTGCCCGACCTGGTGCAGCCGGGACTGTTCAAGAAGGACATCGAGCCGCACCTCACGCCCGGCAAGATGCTGATGTTCGCGCATGGTTTTGCGATCCGCTTCAACTGGATCACCCCTCCCGAAGGCGTCGACGTCTCGATGGTTGCGCCGAAGGCGCCGGGCCATCGGGTCCGTGAGGTGTTCAAGGAAGGCGCCGGCGTCCCGGGGCTGATGGCCATCCACCGCGATGCCACCGGCACTGCCCGCGCGGCCACGCTGGCCTACGCGAAGGCGATTGGCTGCACGCGCGCGGGAGTGATCGAGACCACGTTCTCGGAAGAGTGCGAGACCGACCTGTTCGGCGAGCAGGCCGTGCTGTGCGGCGGCGTGAGCGCGCTGGTCACGGCGGGGTTTGAAACACTGGTCGAGGCCGGCTACCAGCCCGAGATTGCCTACTTCGAGTGCCTGCACGAGCTGAAGCTGATCGTCGACCTGATGTATCGCGGCGGCCTGGGCTTCATGCGCTACTCGGTCAGCGACACCGCCGAACACGGCGACTACACCGGCGGCCCGCGCCTGGTCACGGAAGAGACCAAGAACGAGATGCGGCGGATGCTGGCCGAGATTCGCTCGGGGGCGTACGCCGAGAAGCTGGCGCGCGAGACCAGGAGCGGTTCGTTCGCCGCGGCACGCGAGAAGCACCGCGAACACCCGATCGAGCAGGTGGGCGCCAAGCTGCGGGCGCGCATGCCCTTCCTGGAACCGGCGGCAGCGCCGGAACTGGAGCCGGCGCTGAAGGGCTGAAGACTAAACAGGAGATCAAGAGTTCAGGAGTTGGCTTTCAGGAGTCATTCCTGATCTCTTGTGCTTCTGTTCGCAGGCGACCTCCCGCCGCCGGTGTCGCACTTCCTGCCACGGCGCGTGCCGCGACCCGTAGCAAGTTCTTCAACACCTGGATCGCGTAGTCCGGCTGTCCTCTCTGGGAGGGCGTTGGCATGGCGTTGGCAGCGCTCCTCAGAATGCCAACTCCCCCGATAGCGGTTGCTCCCCCACCTCCAAAGCTGCTCGACCGCCTGCGCGCGACGATTCGACTGCGGCATTTCAGCAGGAGGACCGAAGAGGCGTACGTCGGGTGGGTCCGTCGCTACATCCTGTTTCATCACAAACGCCATCCCGTGGACATGGGTGAGGCCGAGGTGACGGCATTTCTCACCTACCTGGCAGAAGAACGCCGGGTGTCGGCGTCGACTCAGAATCAGGCGTTCTGCGCCGTGCTGTTTCTCTACCGTCACGTGCTCGAGCGGCCGTTGGGCCAGTTGCATGGACTGGTGTGGGCCAAGCACGCGGAGCGTGTGCCGGTGGTGCTGACGCGGGAGGAAGTCGTTACCGTGCTGGCACACCTGTCTGGTCCGTGTTGGCTCGCGGTGGCGTTGCTTTACGGCGCCGGGCTGAGGCTGAGTGAGTGCCTGGAACTGCGGGTCAAAGACGTGGATGTCCCTGGCGGCCAGGTCGTGGTGCGGAGCGGCAAAGGTGGCAAGGACCGGCGGACGACGCTGCCGACTGCGGTGGTGGAGCCCCTCAACGGGCACCTGGCGGAGGTTGAGCAGTTGCATGCGCGCGATCTCGCGGCCGGATTTGGGCGGGTGGTCCTGCCCGATGCCCTGTCGGTGAAGTATCCGCATGCGGCCGCAGAGTGGCGGTGGCAATTTGTGTTTCCGGCGGGCCGGATCTGCCGCGATCCGAAATGGGGCGAGCCGTCCCGGTATCACCTGCACGAGTCGGTGGTTCAGCGAGCCGTGACGGACGCCGGGCGGAAGGCCGGACTGACCAAGCGCGTGTCGTGCCACACCTTCCGCCACTCCTTTGCCACCCACCTGCTGGAAGACGGCGCAGATATTCGGACCGTGCAGGAGTTGCTGGGGCACAAGGACGTCAGCACCACGATGGTGTACACGCATGTGCTAAACCGCGGCCCGCTGGGCGTGCGGAGCCCGGCGGATCGGGTGGGGCTACGGTGGCGAGGGTGAACCCTGGCACGACCGGCGCCTCCGAGTTCGGCCGCACATTCAAGCAGGTAATGACAGCCGCGCCACACAAGCACGGTGTGTTAGGATTTGCGCGATCAAGGGCTGGCCGCCATCCGAGCACCGCGTCCTGGGCCGTCCTTAGCTGCGACGGACCGCAAGGAAGGGTCCGGCGAGGTGACTGGGGCCGATTGTGACGGGGAACTGAATCCAGACTCGCGGCTAAGGAGTTCAGTTCCCGCAGCCATGGGCCGTCCGCGTGAGTGGGCGCGTCTCGATCTTAGCTGCGAGACGCACCGTGGAATCGGCGGCACTCTTGACCGCGCCGGACAGTAGAAACACAGTTAGGCCTCTCGGTAAGCCACTGGATCACAATCCTGATTACGGATACCCTCTGACCATGTCATCGCCGGTTCTCAGCCGGGACCAAACGGTCGCGCGCCTTTCGGGCTGCGAGCAGGACATCCGCGCCTTGGGTGTCGTCCGATTGGCGCTGTTTGGGTCCGTTCTGCGAGGCCAGGCTCGCGCTACCAGCGATGTCGATTTCATCGTTCAATTCGCACCTGGCACCAAGACCTACGGCCGTTTCTTCGCATTGTCAGAACTGCTCGAAGCGCAGTTGGGACGGCCTGTCGAACTGGTGACGACCGAGGCGCTGTCACCCTTCATCGGCCCGAGAATTTTGGCCGAGGCGCAAGATGTCCTTCGAGCCGCGTGACTATCTCCGCCATATTCTGGTCGAAGCCGACTATTTGATCGGTCGGAGTGAGGGGCTGTCATTCGAATCGTTCTCGGCGGATGAGACCCTCCGCCGCGCGTTCGTGCGCAGCCTCGAGATCATTGGCGAAGCCACCAAGAAAGTGCCTGACGATTTCCGCGCCACCCACCCCGACGTCGAGTGGCGCGCCATGGCTGGCATGCGCGACGTCTTGATCCACGACTACTTCGGCGTCGATTTTGAACTCGTGTGGGACGTGGTTCGCAATCGGGTTCCGGAACTGCGGGGCCAAATTGCCACCATACTCAAGGCCTAACAACGAATGGAGCCGACGCGCGTGTGGGCCTGTTCGCGCGCGGCTCATTCGTCGCCGTTAGGCTGCGACGGTTGATAGCGAGTACGGCGCGGACAGCTCGGTCGTTGTTGGAGGTGGAGGAATGTCGGAGGTGCGGTTTTGGGCTGCGCGTGGACGAGCTGGCGAGACGGAAGATCGACTTGTCGATAAGCCCAGGTGTGTGAGCCACTTCCCAAAGGCATTGGGCGTAGTTTTTGGGCTGGTTGCCGTGATCGCCTGCGGCGGCACAACACCATCAGCGCCGACGTCGCCAACCGCGATCACCCCGACGCCAACCCCGACGCCAACCCCGCCCCCACCGGCGGTCCAGCAGGTAAGAGTATCGGGTCGAGTAGTCGCCACCATCAGTCGAACGCCCGTCGCTGGTGCGGTCGTTACGCTTCTCTCGAGCAGTTACTCAACAGTTGCAGATGCGGGTGGCCAGTTCACGTTCGATGCCCCCTCCGGTGTCTCTCGTGTGCGCGTTTCCGCTCAGGGGCATCTGTCCAGAGAGACGTCGATTAGATCGGACCTTTCGCGAGACGACCTGTTGATCGACCTGATATCGACAGCTTCACCGTTTTCACTGGACTTCTACCAACAATTGGTTCGGAACAAAAAGGATCAACCAAGCACCGTATCTACCTGGAGGTTGTATCGCTGGACGCAAGCACCACGTTTCAGAGTGACGACACTTACCGCAAATACCGGCGAGGCCGTCTCGACTGCGATCATCCAGCGTGCTACGCAGGCGGCGACCGAAGCCGTGCCACTCTGGACCGGACAGGTTTACCAGACTGCGGGGGTGGAGCTGACCGAGAGCCAAGAAACAGTGCCACGCCCCGGCGAGATCTTGGTCCGATTTTGGGCTGGGAATGTGGGCACGGGCACAGGGCCTTGCGGCCTGTCCCAGTACCCTACCGACAATTCATCGAAGATCGAGGTGTCAATCTCCGGCAATTGCTATCCCCCGTCATCGGTCAGTTCGCAATTGGATACGCTGGCCTTTCTTGTTCGGCATGAAGTTGGTCACAGCCTGGGATTCAGTCACACGGACGGAGGAGGCCAGTTTGGTGCTCTTGGCAGCGCGGGGTGCTGGAGGGGTACCGTTCCGCTGCCACCCCTGCCACCTTGCCCAACTGATTCCTTTCAAGTGTCCGCAATTGAGCGCTACCACGCCGCCTTGGCGTACGCTCGCCCCCCAGGGAATCTGGATGTTGACGTTGATCCGGTCTCACCAGCTACCTTTTCGACGGAGGTCGCCCTGACAGCCCAGCTGGACACTCGGACGTTCGAACATCCTCGATCAGCTTCAGTTGAACAGTCGACGGTGCCGCCTAACAGGCGGTTGCACTCGTCGGCGGCCGCAGTAACACCTGACCAGCCTGGGCGTGTATCGCGCGGCCGCCGCAAGTGAACCGCAGGCGTTACCTAGTCTGGCGAGCTCCGGACAGTTCAACGATCGATGTTCGAGACACTCGCCCTCTCGCTCGGCTTTGGTCCGGCCGGAGAGATCGCCATCGGTCACAGCGTGGTGGTGAGTGTGCTGAGGCCGACTGGCTCTGGCGCGCATCGGGAAGAGTTGGACGCCCCCAAGAGTGCCAGCAGTTCACCTACTGGAAGGAGCTGATCTGCATGTGCTCTGGCGCGCCGCACCTTCCAAGAGCTACTCCTGAACTCCTGGCCTCCTGTTTTCTCTTGGACTCTAGATCCCGTGGCCGTAGCCGGTATCGTGGCCGAAGCCCGAGTCGAACACGTCGACATACACCGGCACGGGCGCCACGGCCGGCTCGGCCTGCCGCTGGGCGGGCGGGTCGACCATCAGGATGACCGCGCGCACGCCGGCGGCCTGGTGGGTGCGCACCGCGCGCTCCACCGCCTGGCACAGTGAGGTCAGGGCCGCATCCTTGCGGTCGGCCTCCTGTAAACGTCCATTCATCCACACTTTAGGACTGCTACTACTGGCTTCCATCGTCGCTTCCCCTTATCGGCGTAAGCCGCCAAATCAATAATTCCGATTACCAAATCAACAAATCCGACTTCCAAATCAACAAATCCGAGTTCGAAATCCGCAAATCCCCAAATCACGAGACCACCAAATGAAAAAGGCCACCACCCCTGCGGGTGATGGCCCTTTTGAACTCTGCTGTGTCGGCTTGGGCTACATCATCCGCGGGTCGGGTAGGAGGCTAATAAGGCCAATAAGCAGCCACAGCCCCAGACCGACACCCGTAAACACGGCGACCGAATACCCAAATGCAACGCCCGCCCGCACCACGACCGCGCTGGGCGTGCCCAGCTCGGAACGGCGCACGGCGAGTGCCACGGATCTCATGTGTAAGTGGAGCTTATCGAGCCAGGGCCGTAGCGGTCAAGACCCTTATGGCCTCGGATAGCGCTTCAATATCTCCCTCAGTTGGTCCACCGGCAGGGCCTCGGCCTTGCCCGATCGGCTGGTGACCGTCGTCGCTTTCAGCAGCGAGTTGTAGACCGCCTCTTCCGTGGCTTCGAGGGCGGCCTGAAACAGGGCCGACACCCCGTCGGTGGGCAACAGGGTCCTGGCCTGGGGAGTCGCCGCCCCGAACCGGGTCCGCAGGCCGGGTGCCGTCGAAAAGGCGATCGCGAAATCGCCACTGCCATTGCTGTACGACGAGCCCGTTCGCGCCAGGCCGAAAATGGCGCGCGCGGCGACGCGCTTCAGGTCGCGCGCATCAATCGGCGCATCGGTCGCGACAATGACCATGCAAGAGCCATCGCCGAATTCCGGCTTCTCGGGCCTGGGCTGGTAGGCGTAGCGGCCCAGCAACTGCCCCACCGGCGCGCCACCCATGGTCAGCACGCCGCCGTAGTTCGATTGAACGATCACGCCAAGCGTGTAGCCGCCCTGGCTGGCCGGCAACCGGCGTGAAGACGTACCGATGCCGCCTTTCCAACCAAATGCCTGCGTGCCGGTGCCGGCGCCGACGCTGCCTTCGGGCACGGCGCCGGCGGTCGCCCCCTTCAGGGCGGCCAGCACGTGTTGCGGCCGCACGTGCTGACCGCGAATGTCGTTGAGGCCGCTGTCGTTGGTCTCGCCCACCAATGCATTGACCGATCGCACGTTCTCGTTGCCTGGCTGGTCGAGTGTCCAGCGCACGAGGCCATCCATCACCGCGCCGACGCTCAGCGTGTTGGTCAGGGCAATGGGCGTCTCGATGGTGCCCAGTTCGTCGACCTGGGTGGAGCCCGCGAGCTTGCCGAACGCGTTGCCGACGAAGACGGCGCCAGGCACCTTGTCCTGGAACACGTTGCCGGCATGGGGCACGACCACGGTGACGCCGGTGCGGACGGCGTCGCCTTCAATCAACGTGGCGTGGCCGACGCTGACGCCGCTCACGTCGGTAATCGCGTTGAGCGGGCCTGGCGCAAACACGCCGGGCGCCAGCCCCAGGTCGCGCGCCCGGGGCCGAGTCTCAGACTGCGCGATCACGCTCGCGACCCCAAGCGTGACGGATAACACTGCGAAAGTGATCTGCTTCATCATGGCACCTGGCACCGTGGCACGTTTGGCACCAACCCCTTTGGCACCTCAGGCACCCGACGCACCTTAGGCACCCTGGTTTTTGATGATACGATTTTCACGGTCCGCATGCGGCACATCCCTATCGAAGCCATCGACGAAGCCGCGCAGCACGTCTACGACGCGGCCGTCCGCACGCCGCTCGTCAAGCTGGACCTGCCCTTCGACGGCGACGGCCCGGCGCGCCCCGAGATCTACCTGAAGCTCGAGTCGCTGCAGCCGATCGGCTCGTTCAAGATCCGCGGGGCGTGGAATGCGATCCGCAAGTTGAGCGGCGACCAGGTGCGCGGCGGCGTCTGGACGGTCAGCGCGGGCAACGCCGCCCAGGGCGTCGCGTTCGCGGCGCGGCGCGCCGGCGTGCCCTGCTCGGTGATGGTGATGGACACCGCGCCCGACACCAAGCTGCGCTCGATCGAGCGTCTCGGCGCCACCATCGTCAAGGCCAGCTACGACGAGTGCTGGCAGACCGTGATCGCACATGACTCGCCGCGCATGCACGGCCACTTCGTGCATCCGTTTGACGATGACGACTTCATTGCCGGCAACGCGACCGCGGGCCTGGAGATCCTCGAAGATTTGCCGGAGGTCGACGCGGTGGTGGCGTCACTCGGCGGCGGCGGGTTGCTGTCGGGCATCGGCGCCGTGATGCGGGCGCGCAAGCCGTCGGTCAAGATCTTCGCCGCGGAACCGGCGACCGCATCGCCGCTGGCGACGTCGCTGGCGAAAGGCGAAGCCAGCTACTTCGACGCGTGGACGCCGTCGTTTGTCGATGGCGCCGGCGGCAAGTCGGTGCTGGCCTCGATGTGGCCGCTATTAAAGGAACTGGTCGACGGCTCGATCGTGATGGAGCTCGCCGACATCGCAGCCGCGATGCGCTACGCGGCCGACCGCGTGCACGTCGTCGCCGAGGGCGCCGGGGGCTGCGCCATTGCCGCCGCCATGAGCGGACGCGCCGGCACCGGGAAGATCGTCGCGGTTGTCTCGGGCGGAAACATTGATCTCGCCAGGTTTGCCAAGCTCGTGGGCGCCAGCGAATAGGACGATTCCCCAACATGTCAGAAGAACGTTTCTCCTCCGCGGCGGCGTTGCCGGCGCGCATTCATCGGCTGCACGAACTCGCCCTCGACTTGTGGTGGAGCTGGGACAAGCGCGCGCGCGAAGTGTTCCGGCGCCTTGACTACGAACGATGGCGGGCGACCGCGCACAACCCGGTGCGCATGCTGCAGAGCATCACGGCGGAGCAGCTGGCTGCCGCGGCGGGCGACCCGGCGTTCCTGAAGGCCTATGACCAGGCGATTTTCGGCCTGGATGAAGCGCGCACGCAGGCGCACCCGTGGTGGCAGGAGCGCGCGTCGCTGATCAATGGCGGCAGCATTGCCTACTTCTCGGCCGAGTTCGCGCTGCACCAGTCGCTGCCGATCTATGCCGGCGGTCTGGGCGTGCTGGCCGGCGACCACTGCAAGGAGGCCGCCGACCTCGGCGTGCCGCTGGTGGGTGTCGGCTTCATGTATCCGCAGGGCTACTTCCTGCAGCGCATGAGCCACGAGGGCTGGCAGGAAGAACGCTACCAGCGCATCAGCTGGACCGAGGCGCCGATTGAAGCGGCGCTGACGCCGGACGGCAAGCCCTGCATCACCGCGGTGCCGCTCGGCGATCGCACCGTGCTGGCCGCGGTCTGGCGGGTGCGCCTGGGCAAGGTGCGGCTGTTCCTGCTCGACACCGACCTGGCCGAGAACGCGCCGTGGGATCGCGAGCTGTCGGCACGACTCTACGGCGGCGACCGCGAGACGCGCATCCAGCAGGAAATCATCCTCGGCATCGGCGGCGTGCGGGCGTTGCGCGCGCTGGGCATCACACCAACCGTGTGGCATCTCAACGAGGGCCACGCCGCGTTTGTCGCGCTGCAGCGCATTCGCGAAGGCATCGAGAAGGGCGATTCGTTCGATACCGCGCTCGACGCGGTTCGGCGGTCGACCGTGTTCACGACCCACACGCCGGTGCCCGCCGGGCACGACGCCTTTCCGTTCCACCTGGTCGAGAAGCACCTGGCCGGATCGTGGGGCGAAATCGGCGAGCACCGGCCGAAGTTCCTGGCCCTGGGCGAGTACGACAACGGCAGCGGATCGCAGTTCAACATGACGGCGCTGGCGTTGCGCACCTCGGCGCATGTCAATGGCGTCAGTGCCCTGCACGGCGAGGTGACGCGGTCGATGTGGCGGCCGATGTGGCCCGAGCTGCCGGCCGAGCAGATTCCCGTGCGCAGCATCACCAACGGCGTGCACGTGCCGACCTGGATGGCGGGTTCGGTGTTCGAGGTGCTCAACCAGCACTTTGGTCCGGGCTGGCTCGACCAGGTGGATGACCCGGCCATGTGGGACCGGCTCCTCGACATTCCCGATGCCAACATCTGGAACATGCGGGGCGCGATGCGCGCCGACCTCTTCACCTTCATCCGCGAGCGGATGCGCTCGCGCTGGTCAGGCGAACACGTCAGCCCCTCACGCATCGTCGCGTCCGGCAGCATGCTGGATCCCAACGCGCTGACGCTCGGCTATGCCCGCCGTTTCACCGCCTACAAGCGACCCGAGCTGATTTTCCACGATCCCGATCGCCTGGCCCGCATTGTCAACGCCATCGATCGGCCGGTGCAGATCGTGTTCGCCGGCAAGGCGCACCCGGCCGACGAGCCGGCCAAGCATCACCTGCAGCGGGTCTTCAGGCACGCGCTCGACCCGAAGTTCGGCGGTCGGCTGGCGTTCATCGACGACTACGACATGCACCTGGCGCACTACCTGGTGCATGGCTGCGATGTGTGGCTGAACAACCCGCGCAAGCCGCTCGAGGCCAGCGGCACCAGCGGCATGAAGGCGGCCCTGAATGGCGTGCCGCACCTCAGCATCGGCGATGGCTGGTGGGCGGAGGGCTACAACGGCAAGAACGGCTGGCTGATTGAAAGCCACACCAACCCTGACGACCAGGCGGCCACCGATGCGGCCGATGCCGAGTCGCTGTATTCACTGCTGGAAAACGAGATCGTGCCGCTGTTCTACGACCGCGATGCGCAGGGCGTGCCCGGCGGATGGGTCCAGGTGGTGCGCGAAGCCATGCGGTCGAACGTGCCGCGCTTCTCGACCCGGCGCATGGTGAAGCAGTACATCACGGAGATGTACGCGCCGGCCGCCTCCGCTAGCCACAAGGGCTAGCTCCGGCGCGCCAGGGCCGCACACGGTGTCGCTCTTGTTACCGCAGGCGCGCAAGGCTGTCGATCGCCTCGACATACCACTTGCCCCACGCCTCGAGGATCTCGGGGGTGGCGTGGTTGGTGGCCTCGGTGGCCATCCGGGCCGCGCGCGCGGCCTCCAGTAACTTCGTCATCGGCGCCACCTCGCCGGCGCCGGCCGACGCGAGATACAAAGAGGTGGTCGCGACGGCGATCCCGACATGCTGCATGACCGCAGGACTGGTCTTCTCGAGCGTGTCCAAGTTGGTGTGATAGTAGCGATCGGTGAAGTGCCAGTTCAGCAGTGCCGGCACCCCGGCATTGGTGAACACGGTGTGATCGCTTCCACCCTCGTATGGATTGGTGCGCACCACCCAGCCGGTGTCGCGCGCACGCCTGAGGGCCACGGCCAAGTGCAGGTCGTTCAGGAAGCTGCCCCGCACCGTGGCGGGGTCGACCTTGCCCGCGCCCCATTCCGAATGGGGATCCGATGGACGTTCCCAGAGCGCCGACGGGTCCGGGCTCTTCTCGATCAGGAACGTGCCACCGGTCTGGGCCGTGTCCTGCCCCGTCATGTCGAGCGACAGCATGGCCAGCACACGCTTGGCATCTTCGGGGTGGTCATTGATCCACTGCTGGCTGCCGCGAATTTCGTCCACCCACAGGAACGTGATGGTGCGCTCGGGCGGCGGCACGACGCCACGACGCACGGCATCATGCATCGCGAGTGCGGCGGCGAGCAGCGTGCCACAGCCGCTGGCGTTGTCGTTGGCGCCAGGTTCCTGCACGTGGGCCACCAGCAGGACGCGCTCTGCCGCCTTGGAGCGACCTGGAATATCGACCACCAGCGTGCGGTTGGGGCGGCGATGAAAGACCGAGTCGATCTCGACATGCACGGTCACCGGCCCCCGGGCCAGCGACTCGCGCAACCGGCGGGCCGCCCGCGGCGTTGACTTGAATCCAAACGACTTCAGGGTTTCGTCGAACGGGATGCTGCCCCACTGCAACACGTCGGGCGTTTGCTCGGGCCGGATGTACGCGGCGATGTCCGACGAGATGACGCCGGCGGCACCGCGCGTGCGAACCGCCTGCTGCCACGCCGCGCCCAGCGATCCGCTGACGAGCACGACCGCCCCCTTCACGTCCTTGCCCTCGTAGGCCGCGGCGTTGGTGCCCGCGCCGGCATCCACGACCCGGTACGACGTGCCACCCGCCGCGGTACTGAACGAGTTGATCGCCAACGCGACGCGATGCGTCTGGCGCGACAGCAGCACCTCCCCAGCCGGGCCGTCCAGGCGCAGCGTCCCGACACGCTGCTCCCAGCCCGTCGCCGCGTCAGCGAACGTCTCGTATCTCGGCGACAGTCCGGCTGCCGACAACCGGTCGTAGACGAACTGCTGCGACTGTTCGAACGCCGGGTTGCCGGCGAGCCGCCACAACGGCGCCATCATCCGGACCGTGGCCATGGCCACCTCGCCATCGACCCGCGGCGCGAGGGCCTGGTAAATGCCTTCGGCCGCCGGCGGCAGCGCCCGATCCAACGGCGGCAGATGAAGCGGCGCCTGGGCCGCGAGGCCGGTCGACAACAGCAAGACGAATACGCACTTTGGCATCAGCAAATTCTCATCCCGGCACCTTAGGCACCTTAGGCACCCTAGGCACTGTATGCACCCTGTCCCGTGGGGTACAATTCCCCTGTCATGTCTCGCAAGTCAATCGGGAATAAAAAGGGCTGCGCCTTGTGCGGCGCCAAGGAAGTCTCCGAGCCGCGCGGCGAAGAACGCTACTGCCGCGACTGCTGGGACAAGAAGATCGCCGTCGAAGAGATCGTCGCGCGCGAGTTCGCGCTGAAGCGCTACATCCGCGCGCACAGCGCCGAGAAGTACCTCGTCTATCACTCCACCCAGAAGCGCCCCATCGGGCAGATCATCGTCGTCGACGACGGTTACGACCTGTTTTTGACGATGACCATCTACCCGAATTTCGCCTGGGACGACCCCGCCTACCATCTCGAGGGCGACCCCGAAGGCCGGACCTTCGCCGAACTCCTGGTGGATGTGGTGGCGACCGAGGTAATCGAGCCGTGGGGCGGCGGGAAATGGCACCTGGAAGTCTTCCGGTCCACGGCAGCTGAGCCGGAGGACTGGAACGGCGAGATGTAGGTCCGCCTTCGCCGGACGGGCTACGGCGCGACTCGGCCGATCTTGAAAAGTAAAAGGCGGGATATAATCCGGCCTCGGAGGGTTTATCTGATGAAATTTCAACAGCGGTTGGCAGTGGCTGCAGCTCTCGGACTGCTACTCGCCCCGGCGGCTTTCGCGGGCCAGGCGCCTGCGCCGGCAACGCCTGCGGCTCCGGCCGCGCCTCGGAAACTGATCTCGCCCGTGCGTGGCGAGGCGACCGTCGAGTACACGAAGCCAAACACCAAGGTCACTGGCGGCAACGTGGTCACGGTCATCACCATCAAGAACACGTCGACGGCGCCGATTGCCGGCTTCAAGCTCGAGGAAAGCTGGATCGACAAGACCGGCACGCTCTCGGGCGGCGACACCTATCGCCACCCGAAGCCGTTCATGCCCGGCGAGATCATCACTGTGACGCTGACGACGCCACGCAACGCGCGCATGGCGAGCAACAGCTACAACTTCACGCACGCCAACGGCACGGTGAAGCCGAAGAACGTGCCGAAGATCGTGCCGACGACCTAGGCCGCAACAGCCCCAAGCATGCAGGCGGGCCGCTCCTGACGGAGCGGCCCGCCTGTTTTCGTTTTAGCCGGAAATTCTGTCGGCCAGATCGGCCACGACCGGTACGCGCCAAGTATCCCCACGCCAGGTCTTCAAGAGCAGCACCAGCCACAAGGCGACGGTGGCCAGCCACACGATGTTGCCGGCTGCCTGCAGGAGCTGAAACGACGGCCCGGTGACGAAAAAGGCCAGGGCGCTGGCGCCGCCCGAGGCGAGCATGACGGCCGAGAGCGTCCCAAACAGCAGCAACGACTGGGCCGCATGGAAGCGGACGCCACGGTGCTGCCGCTCGGCAAACAGGAACACCAGGCCCGTGACCCACCACCCGGCGTAGCACAGCACTGACGCCAGCCGTGCGTCGACACCGGTGCTCGTGGGCTCAGTGGCAGGCGTCACGGCTGTGCCGGTGGCAAGACGCGGAACACCACTTCCTGTGAGGTGGTCGTGCGATCACCCACCCGCGCGGTGGCCTCGACCCGCAGCACATACAGGCCGGGGGCCATGGCCTTGAGCGGCACGCGCGCCTGGAACCCGTAGCCACCCGCCCCACCGCCGCGCTCTGAACTGTCGCGCTCCTCGCGGGTCTGGAAGACGGTTTGCCCGCCTTCCGCCTTCACGGTGGCGGCTATCTCGACCTTGTGGGCCTGCTTGATCGTGTCGTAAACCTCGGTGAAGAACGCCAGCTCGTCGCCGGTCGAGAACTCCCGGTAGCTCGACAGCGGTCCCGGCAGCAGTTTCTCGAGCGGATCCTTCGGGCGGATCGTGGGAGCCGTGCCGCTCATGGCCGACGTGATGGCCAGGCCGCTCATCGACAGCGGCTGCTTGGCAAAGTCGGGCACCTCGAGGTCGAAGGTCACCGAGCCGGCCTTGCGGGTATTGCTCTCGCGCACGGCCACACGCAACTGATAGCGCCCCGGGGCCAGGTCGATCGACTGAATGACGCGGAAGCCAGACGCCTTGACGCGGTTCACCGTGTCGGGCTTCATGTTCAGGTTCACGGTGTTGCGGTCGCCGTAGGTGGTCTTGCCCTTCTCGTCGGTGGCCATCGCCAGCACTTCGAGATCGTTCTTGAACATGCCGCCGGATTCGCTGAATGGCAGCGTGCTGCCGTTCACCAGCGTCGAGATCACCACCGACCCCTTGGGCGCCGGCCCCTTGAACACCACCGCGGTCATGCCCAGCGGCAGCCCCGGCAGCGGCAGCGGGCTTTCAATCGCCTCGCGCAGTTCAGGCGACGACGAATTGGCGGTCGTCGGTTTCGCTTCGGGGGCCCGGCCGCGCGGCGCGACGTAGCCCTTGCGGGCGCGCACCTCCAACCCCGGCTTGTTGTTCAACTTCACCTCGATCCGCCGGAACCGGCCATCGCGGCGGTCGTTGGTCGAGTAGTACCCCATCACGTAGTAGGCGCTGTTGTCGTCGACAATGCGCTGAAACGCCGTCGCAAAGTCGTTGCGATTGACGACGGCGAACCCGCCGGTCTCGGCCGATAGCACCCGCAGGCTGTCTTGCGCCAGCCGCACCTCGTTGAACATCGAACCCGAGCCGAGGCCCAGCGAGGTGTCGTCCGGGAACGACTGAATCTGGATCATGTCGTCGCCGGCCGAGGCCAGGCCGCGCGGGTCGACGCCGTAGACGGCGACGTTGGCCCGGGTCGCCGCCGCGATCACCTCGCGGGTGGCGTCCATCACTACCGTGGCTTCCGTGTTCTCGAAGACGTTGTTGATGTCGTAGTCGATGCCCTCGCTGAACATGACCAGCGCCTTGCGGCGGCCGCGGATGTTGCCGAGATACTCCGCGAGGTTGCGGACCGTCTGCAGCGCGTTGCGGGCGTGGTAGCCGCGCTCCTTGTCGTCGAGGTCGGTCGGTTTCTCGCCGGCGTTGGGCGTACCCACGTTGCGGAAGTAGTCGTCGATGCGGTTCATGGTGGACGAGCGCAGCTTCTGGCCCATGAACTTGTCGACCGCCTGCAGGAGCAGGCGCTGGTTGCTGGTGAAATCCTGCGAGGCATCGGTGCGCCCGCCGGTGTAGACCACCGCCGCCATGTCATTGCTGCCGATGTATTTCTCGATGAACTGGCGCGCCGCCAACTTGGTGCGGTTCGACCGCAGCGGGTTGGTATGCAGATCGTCCAGGACGATGAGGTAGATGCGGCCATCGGCGGCCTGCAGGTTGGTGCGCACGTCCGGCTCGATCGGCCGCGAGGCGAACAGCGGACGTTCGAGCCGCTCGACCGGGATGTTGACGAGCGAGAACGCCGTCACCTGCTGGGGCTTGCCGTCTTCCAGCACCTGGAAGTCGGCCGCCGTCAGCCCGGGGATGAACTTGCCCTGCGCATCGAGCACCCGGGCATCCACCTCGACATAATTGATCTCGGCTCGGAAGGTAATCGGCGGCTGCTGAGGTACCGGCGGCTGGCCTGCCTGGCCGTGCACCGGACCGCTGGTGGCGATCACCAACAGCGCGAGTCCGCAAAGGATTGTTCGTGTCGTCATAACCTGGAACCCAAAAGTGGCTGGCCTGCTGATTATAGGACGCAGCGGCCGTCGAGGCGGTTCTGGGTGCCGCTATAATCGGGGCATATGCCGATGAATGTGGCCGCCGTGCAGGACGCCCTCAAGGCCCAGGGTCTCGATGGCTGGCTGCTCTACGACTTCCAGGGGTCGAACCCGGTGGCCTACCGCATGGCGGGCATGGGCGCGGCCGGCCACCTGGCGACGCGCCGGTGGTTCTACCTGATTCCCGCGACCGGCGAGCCCCGCGCCCTGGTGCATGCCATCGAACGCTACAACCTCGATCACCTCCCCGGCGCGAAGACCGTGTACGCCGGGCGTGAGCAGCTCACGAGCGGTCTCGCGACGGTGATGCACGGCATCAAGCGCGTCGCCATGGAGTACTCGCCCAACTGCGCCATCCCGTACGTCTCGCGTGTCGACGCCGGCACCGTGGAACTGGTGCGCGGACTCGGCGCCGAGGTCGTGTCGTCAGGCGACCTGATTCAGCAGTTTGAAGCCTTCTGGAGCGAGGCCGCGATCGCGACGCACCGTACGGCCTCGGAGGCCCTCTATCGGATCAAGGACCGCGCCTTCGAATCGGTGGCCAGGCGCCTGCGCGACGGCGTGCCGACCACCGAGTACGACATCCAGCAACAGATGGTCGGCTGGTTCGGCGACGAAGGCCTGATCGCCGAATCGGCGCCGTGCGTCTCGGCCCAGGAGAACGCCGGCAACCCGCACTACCTCGCCTCGGCGGCCGAGCATCGGGTGATTCGGCAGAACGAACTCGTCCTCCTCGACCTGTGGGGCAAGCTGGCGACGCCGGGCGCCGTCTACGCCGACATCACGTGGATTGGGTTCGTGGGCGCGCAAGTGCCCGAGCGCATGACCAACGCCTTTGCCGCCATCTGCGGCGCGCGCGATGCCGCCGTTGACGTCGTCCAGGACGCCGCCCGGGCCGGCCGCGACGTCCGCGGGTTCGAAGCCGACCGCGCGGCCCGGAAAGTGCTGCAGGACGCCGGCTTCGGCGACGCCATCCTGCACCGAACCGGCCATAGCCTCGGCGAAAACGTCCATGGTAATGGTGCCCACCTGGACGATTACGAAACCCACGACGAACGGCGGCTGCTGCCCGGAAGTGGGTTTACGATTGAGCCGGGCCTGTATTTCAAGGATTTTGGCGTCCGGACCGAGATCAACATGGTCTGGACCGCGGGCGGGCCGGAAGTCACCGGGCCTCGCCAGGCGGGCATCGTCACGTTAGTCTAATGGAGAGCCGTTCGGCATCTAGAGTGGGCCGTTCCTACGGAACGGCCCCAGTGCCTTCGATGAGCGGCGTTGACGGATATTGTTCATTCTGTTGATACGCTCCACTAGGTAGAGTAACAATCGCGGGTTTGTTGGAGGACGTCAATGTCGAGCCGGAAAACGACGCTGTTCTATTCGCTCCTGATCATGGTGGCCTCGCTGGCCGTGGGGATGGTCATTGCCTCGCGCCTCGACCTGGCCCCGGCCTCGTCGGCCCAGACCATGGCGGCCCCGCCCATGAACAGCGCCCCGCTGAGCGGGCCGGTCGATGCCGCGACGTTCCGTAACATCGCCAAGGCCATGAGCCCGGCGGTGGTCAACATCCGCAGCACCTCGACGCAGCGCGCGCAGGAGATGAGCGAGTTCTTCGGCGGGGGCGGCGGTGGTGGCGACGATCTGCTCGAACGCTTCTTCGGCGGCGGCCAGGGGGGCCGCCAGCAGCAGCCGCGCCCGCGCCCGCGCGAGCAGGAGACGCAGGCCGCCGGCACCGGCTTCGTGATCAGCAAGGACGGCTTCATCCTGACCAACAACCACGTGGTCGATGGCGCCAGCAAGATCGAAGTGAACTTCCTCGGCGAAGAAACCGACGTGTTCCACGAAGCCAAGCTGGTCGGCCGCGACCCGCTGACCGACAGCGCGCTGATCCAGCTGGTCGAGCCGAAGAAAGATCTGATGGAAGTGAAGTTCGGCGACTCGTCCAAGATGGAGCCGGGCGACTGGGTCATGGCCATCGGCAACCCCTTCGGGCTCGCCCACACCGTCAGCGTCGGCGTGATCAGCGCCACGGCGCGCTCGTTCCCGATCGCCGAGCAGCGGTTCGCCGACGTGCTGCAGACCGACGCCGCCATCAACCCGGGCAACTCCGGTGGTCCGCTGCTGAACGCGCGCGGCGAGGTCATCGGCATCAACACCGCCATCTACACCGACTCGCGGAACCAGGGAAACATCGGCATCGGCTTCGCCATCCCGATCAACAGCGTCCGTGAGCTGATCCCCCAACTGCGCACCGGCAAGGTGACCCGCGGCGTCATCGGCGTCCAGGTCACGGTGGTCCCGACCGAGGCCCTCGCCGAGTTCGGTCTGAAGGAACGGCGCGGCGCCCTCGTCAGCAGCGTCACCCGGGGCCAGCCCGCGGCCAAAGCCGGCATCGAACCGGGCGACGTCATCATCGAGTTCAACGGCAAGCCCATCAAGAATCGCGACGAACTGGTCGCCACGGTCGTCGTCACGAAGCCAGGGACGACCGTCCCGGTCAAGGTGATGCGTGATCGCACCGAGCGGACGCTGAACCTCACGGTCGGCGAGCTCGACCTCGAGGACGAAGGCAACCGCGCGGCGGCCACGCGCGAGACCGCCGTCGAGCCCGATGAGCAGGCCTCGACCGGCTTTGGCATCACGCTCGGAGCCCTGACCGCCGACGTGGCGCGGCGCCTGCGCGCCCCGGCCGATACCGAGGGCGTGCTCGTCTCCGACGTCGAGCAGGGCAGCCCGGCGTTCCGCCAGGGCCTGACGCGCGGCGACATCATCACCCAGGTCAACCGCCGGCCCGTGCGCACGCCCCAGGACGCCGGCCGCGCCCTGGCCGCGGTGCCGTCCGGCGGCACCGCGTTCCTGCTCGTCATGCGCGGTGGCCAGGAGCAGTTCTTCACCGTCCGCAAGGAGTAGTTGGTGGCGCTCGAGCGCGAGATCAAGCTTCGTTTCAGTAGTGCAGACGAGGCACGAACGAAGGTTCTCGCGCTCGGCGCGACACCGTTCCATGGCCGCCGCCTCCAGGAAGACGCGCTGCTCGATACCGACGAGGAGTCGCTCCGCCTGCAACGCTCGACGCTGCGCGTGAGGTCCGAAAGCGGCCGCAGCCTGCTCACCTTCAAAGGGCCGGTCGCCCCCGGCGTGATCAAGGTTCGCGAAGAGCACGAGACCGTTGTGGCCGACGGCACCGTGCTGCTCTCGATTCTCGAGGGCCTGGGCCTGCACATCTGGTTTCGCTACGAAAAGTACCGCGAGGAGTTCGCGGCCGACGACCTGGTGATTGCGGTCGATGAAACGCCGGTCGGCGTCTTCATCGAGCTCGAGGGCGGCGAGAACGCGATCCACGCCACCGCCCGCGCACTCGGGAAGACGCCGGACGACTACATCACCGATTCCTACCGGGTGCTGTTCCTGCAGCATCGCGATGCCAACGGGCTGACCGGTCACGATATGGTGTTCGCCAGCGAATGATGGACTCGTCGCGACGAAGCGCCGACGGCGCAAAGGCGGACCTGTCCCGCTGGCCGGCGCTGGTGCTCACCGCCGGACTGGCCACGCGTCTGCGGCCCCTCTCTGGTGTGCGCGCCAAGGCCGCCCTGCCGGTCGCCGGCGAGGCGCTCGTCCTTCGCATCCTGCGCTCGCTGCGCGCCGCCGGCATCACGCGGGTCGTCTTGAACCTGCATCACCGCGCCGAGTCCATCACGCGCGAGGTTGGCGATGGGTCGGCACTCGGCTTGGCGGTGCGCTACTCGTGGGAGACCGGGATTCTGGGGTCGGCGGGTGGACCCGCGCGCGCCCTGCCCCTGCTCGAGACCGATCGCTTCCTGATCGTCAATGGCGACACGCTCGCCGATGTGGACCTGCACCAATTGGCCGCGCAGCACGTCGACACCAACGCGCTGGTGACGATGGCGGTGGTGGACGGCGATCCGAAGTACAACGGCCTCCTCGCGGACGACGCTGGCAGGGTTCGCGGATTCGGCCGCGAGCCGGGCGCGTTCCATTTCATCGGGGTGCAGGCCGTCAATGCAGCGGCGTTCGCCGGTGTCAGCGCGGAGACCCGCTCCGAAACGGTGCATGGCATGTATCCGGGCCTGATCGCGCAACGGCCGGGCAGCGTGAGAATCATGCGAACGGCGGCCGAGTTTTTCGACATCGGCACCCCGCGCGACTACCTGGACACCGCCCTGGCGCTATGCGTGCGCGAGGGCCGCGCACCGGACCGCGGCGTTGCCTGCGTCGTCGACCCCAACGCGGCGCTGACGGACACCATTCTCTGGAACAACGTGACCATTGGCGCCGGCGCGTCGCTGACCCGCTGCGTGGTTGCCGATGGCGTCACCGTGCCGGCCGGCGCACGGCACGTCGAATGCTCGCTCGTGATGCGCGACAATGAGTTGGTCGTTGAACCACTCGCGCCGTGAACCCGTGAACCCGTGAACCCGTGAACCCGTGAACCTCTGAACCTGTGGACCCTCGCCTCCAGCAATACCTCGACCTGCACGGCCTGACGCCCCGCGTCGCGACCGTGATGCCGTTGACCGGCGACGCCTCCGATCGCCGCTACTACCGCGTGCTGATGAAGGGCGAGAAGCCCATCGTGCTGGCGCTGCACCAGGGACCGATCGAGTTCGCGAAGATGCCGTTTGTGGCGGTCGCGAAGCTGCTGAGCGAAATCCCCGTGCCGGTGCCGGCCATCCTGCACCACTCCGACGCGCTCGGGGTCCTTGGGCTCGAAGACCTCGGCGACGTGACGCTGCAGGCGCACCTGGGCGCGGCTTCCCCGGCCGAGCACGCAGCGCTCTACCGGCAGGCGGTCTCGTTCATCGCGCACATGCAGCAGCGTGGCGAGGCGCTGCGGTCGCCGCTGTACCCGCCCTACCAGATTGCGTTCGACGTGGAGAAGCTCACCTGGGAGCTGGAGTTCTTCGTCAAGCACTACCTGCTGGCCTACAAGGGCGCCACGCTCAGCGACGCGCTGCGCGACGCGCTGCGCGCCGAGTGGTCGGGCATGGTCGACGAGTTGGCCGGCGAGCCACGGGTGTTGTGCCACCGCGACTACCACAGCCGCAACCTGATGCTGCACGACGGGTCGCTCTACATCATCGACTTCCAGGACGCACGGATGGGGCCCGACACCTACGACCTGGTTTCGCTGCTGCGCGATTCGTACGTCGACCTGACCGGGCCGCAGGTGGATGAGTTGATCGCGTTCTTCCTCGCGCTGAAGGGCGAGCGCCGCGCCGAGGATCACGCCGAGTTCCGCCGCCGCTTCGACCTGATGGCGCTGCAGCGCAACCTCAAGGCGCTCGGCACGTTCGGCTACATGACCACCGGTCGCAACAACACCGTCTACATCCAGTACATCCCGCGGACGCTGAGCCACGTGAAGGCCAACCTCGCGCAGTATCCCCGCTTCGAGCGGCTGCAGAACCTGCTCGGCAAGTGGTTGTAACATGGGCTTGAGGCTTGGGGCTTGAGGCTTGGGGCTTGAGGCCTGGGCCGGCCAGAGACACCACAGTGTTCGGTATATCAACGCACCTCTATCTGGGCGATCGACTCGACCGGGAGCACCTGGTCGAGATTGCGGCGCATGGGTTCGAGGCGGTGGAATTGTTTGCGGTGCGCGACCACTTCGATTATCACGACCGCCGCGCGGCCCTGGCGCTGGCCGAGTGGCTCGACGATACCCGGCTGACGCTGCACTCGTGCCACGCACCAATCGCCGCGGGCTATGCCAGCGGTGCGTGGCGCGAGGGCTATTCGCTGGCTGCCGGCGACGACTCGCGGCGCCAGCGAGCGGTCGAGGAAACCGTGGCCGCACTGAACCTGGCGACGCTGGTGCCGTATCAGATCCTGGTCCTGCACTGCGGCGTGCCGGCGCCGCACGGGCAGGCCGCCGACAACCATGTGCCCTCGATGGTGCGCAGTCTCGAGGAGTTGTCGCCGATTGCCGCCAGCGTCGGCGTGAGGCTGGCCGTCGAGATCATCCCGAATGCCCTCTCGACCGCCGGGTCGCTGGTGGACCTGCTCGAAAGCGACATCGAGGCGCGCGACCTGGGCATTTGCATGGACGTTGGTCATGCCCGCTTGATGGGCGATGTGGTCGACGCGATCGAAACCTGCTCGGGCCATCTCGTGACCACGCACTTGCATGACAACCGCGGCCGCACCGACGATCACCTGGTACCCGGACAGGGCGTGGTCGATTGGGACGCCACGTTGCTGGCTTTTCAGAAGGTCGGCTACGACGGCGCCTGGATGTTCGAGCTGGCGGTGGCCGCCGAGCGGCGGCCCGCGCTGGAGCGCGCCGTGAAGGCGCGGGCGCGACTCGAGTCGCTGCTCGACGTCGGCGACGAGCCGCCGATTGGTCCCGACGCAGATTAATCACAGGTCAGACACGGATCTCTTTCCCCGGCAGAGTCAGGTAGCGATGAATCAGACCTACATCAACAAGATCGGTGAGCACGTCGGCGCGTCGGTGACCATCAAGGGCTGGCTGCACAACCGCCGATCGAGCGGCAAGATTCACTTCCTCGTGGTTCGCGATGGCACCGGCTTCCTGCAGGTCGTCATGGGCAAGAAGGACGTGGACGAGGCGACCTTCGCCACCGCCGATCACCTGAGTCAGGAAAGCGCCATCATCGTCACCGGCACGGTGCGCGCCGACGAGCGCGCGGCCGGCGGCTACGAGTTGATTGCCAGCGCGCTCGAAGTGGTGAACGCCGCTCACGACTACCCCATCACGCCCAAGGAGCACGGCGTTGACTACCTGATGGACCGGCGGCACCTGTGGATCCGGGCCGAGCGACAGACCGCCATCCTGCGGGTGCGCCACGAGATCATCAACGCCGTCCGCGACTTCTTCAACGACCAGGGCTTCATCCTCGCCGACACGCCGATCTTCACGCCGGCCGCATGCGAAGGCACGACGACGCTCTTCCCGGTCGAGTACTTCGAGCACGAGAAGGCGTACCTGACGCAGAGCGGCCAGCTCTACAACGAAGCCAACGCCATGGCGCTCGGCAAGGTCTATGCCTTCGGGCCGACCTTTCGCGCCGAGAAGAGCAAGACCCGCCGCCACCTGACCGAGTTCTGGATGGTCGAACCGGAGATGGCCTACGCTGACTTGAACGACGTGATCACGCTGGCCGAGGGCCTGATCACCTCGGTCGTCGCGCGCGTGCTGGATCGGCGGCAGAAGGAACTGAAGACCCTCGAACGCAACACCAGCAAGCTCGAAGCCGTGAAGGCGCCGTTCCCGAGGCTGCACTACGACGAGGCCGCCAAGATCCTGCTCGACAAGGGCCTGCCCTTCGTCAAGGGCGGCGACCTCGGCGGCACCGACGAGACCGTATTGTCAGAGCAGTTCGATCGCCCGGTCTGCGTGACCCACTACCCTGCTGCGATCAAGGCGTTCTACATGAAGCCGGATCCCAACGAGATGGACAAGGCGCTGTGCGTGGATGTGCTGGCGCCCGAAGGTTACGGCGAGATCATCGGCGGCGGCCAGCGCCTCGACGACCTCGACCTGCTGCTGCAGCGCATCAAGGATCACGAGCTGCCGCAGGAAGCCTTCGAGTGGTATCTCGACCTGCGCCGCTACGGTTCCGTGCCGCACGGCGGCTTCGGCATGGGCATCGAGCGCTGCGTCAGCTGGATCTGCGGCCTCGAGCACGTCCGCGAGACCATCCCGTATCCCCGCATGCTCTACCGGATTTACCCGTAGCCGACCTGTTACACTGGGTAGTTCCGATGAAGATAGGGTTCGTCTCCTTAGGCTGTCCCAAGAACCTCGTCGACTCCGAGGTCATGCTCGGCATGGCCGAGAAGGATGGGCACGAGATTACCGCCGACGCGTCGCAGGCCGACGTGCTGGTGGTCAACACCTGTGCCTTCATCGATCGCGCCAAGCAGGAGTCGATCGACACCATCCTCGAGATGGCCGAACTCAAGAAACAGAACCCCGGCCGCAAGCTGGTCGTCACCGGCTGCATGGCCGAGCGCTATCGCGACGAGTTGAAGACGGAGATTCCCGAGATCGACGCGATCTACGGAACGGGTGAAGTCGAGGGACTGGCCGGGTTCATGTCGGGAGTCGGGAGTCGGGAACCGGGAGCCGGGGCCCCGATGACGTTTTACCGGCGCGACCCGAGTTCGACTCCCGGCTCTCGACTCCCGACTCCCGGCCAGGCTCTGGTTTTTGGCGTCGACCTGCCCACCTACATTTACGATGCAGACACCCCGCGCAAGCGCGTCACGCCGGGGCACTACGCCTACGTGAAGATTGCCGAGGGCTGCGACTACAAGTGCGCCTTCTGCATCATCCCGAAGATGCGCGGGCATTACCGCAGCCGGCCGATTGAATCGATCGTCCAGGAAGCGCACCAACTCGCCGCGCAGGGCGTGAAGGAACTGCTGCTCATCTCGCAGGACTCGACCTTCTACGGCGTCGACCGCGGCGAGCGCGGCGCGTTGCCAAAGCTGCTGCGCGCGCTGAACGCCGTCGACGGCATCGAGTGGATTCGCCTGCTGTACCTCTACCCCACCACCATCAACGACGAAGTGATCGAGGCGATCGCGTCCCTCGACAAGGTGGTGAAGTACATCGACCTGCCGCTGCAGCACGCCTCGGACGCCGTGCTCAAACGCATGAAGCGGCCCGGGACACGCAGGTCGTATGTCCGGCTGCTCGAGAACATCCGGGCACGCATTCCCAACGTCGCCCTGCGCACCACCTTCATCGTCGGCTTCCCGGGCGAGTCCGCCGAGGACTTTGCCGACCTCGAGGGCTTCATTTCCGAGATCGGGTTCGACCACGTCGGCGTCTTCACGTATTCGCACGAGGAAGGCACCTCGGCGCACGACCTGGCGGATGACGTGCCGGCGGCCACCAAGAAAAAGCGCCAGAACGCCCTGATGGCCCGGCAGAAGAAGATTGTCGCGGCCCGCCAGAAGCGCAGGCTCGGCGAACAGACCCGGTTGGTCGTGGATGGCCCCTCACCGGAGCACGAGCTGGTGCTGCAGGGCCGCCTGCCCGGCCAGGCCCCGGAGATCGACCCGGTGGTCTACCTGACCGAGTGCGACCCATCGGCCTTCCCCAGGGGGGCGTTCGTGGACGTGGAAATCGTCGGCGCCGAGGGCTACGACCTCATCGCCCGCCCCCTCTAGCCCCACAAGCGCCGGAGGCGCGAGCCCTACGACGGCCCGAAGGGCCGAGCCCCACGCCGGGCAAAGCCCGGCGCCCTCCGTGTTACACTATGAGGTCGGTTCTTAGTCTGGGTTAACCAGAGTGGGCCTTTTAGCCCACTCTTTGTGTTTTATAGGGGGCTTTTTTGAGCCCGCTCGAACGCGTCCGAGAGATGGCAGCCCGGGTGGCCGGGGCCTACGGCCTCGACATTTTCGACGTCGAGTTGAAGCGAGAGGGTGGCCAGCAGGTGCTGCGGGTCATCGTCGATCGGCCGGGGCCTGCGTCCAAGCCGGAAGAAAGCGTCAGCATCGAAGACTGTGCGCGCGTCGCCGAAGAGTTGAGCACGATGCTCGACGTCGAAGACGTGATTCCCAGCGGCTACACCTTCGAGGTGTCGTCACCGGGACTGGATCGGCCCCTGCGCCACGCCGACGATTACCGGCGCTTCGCCGGGCGCTGGGCCAAGGTCGTGACCTCGCAACCGGTCGAGCGCCAGACGGCGTTCGTCGGCCGCGTGAAAGGCGTCGAGGGCGACGACGTGTTGTTCGAGTCGGAGGGCAAGAAACTGATGAAGCTGCCATTGCGGCTCATCAAGCGTGCCCATCTCGACCTTGAGTTTTAATGTTCCTGCGGGGCGCTCCGCTGTCGCGCCCCGGCATGCATAGCTGAAGACCGAAACCATGACTACCAACCCGTTGATGCAGACGATTGAGGCCCTGGCCAAGGAAAAGAACATCGAGCCGGATGTCGTCATCCAGGCGATGGAAGAGGCCGTGGTCACCGCGTCGCGCAAGTTTTACAAGGGCGGCGAGGAACTCAAGGCTAAGTTCAATCCTGAGAACGGCCAAATCGAGCTCTTCGCGGTGAAAACGATCGTCGACGAAGTCACCAACCCGGACCTGGAGATTTCCATGGCCGAGGCCAAGGGCATGTACGGCGACGATGCCGGCGTCGAGGTCGGCGACCAGCTCGAGTTCCAGAAGCGCACCGATGTGCTCGGCCGGATCGCCGCCCAGACCGCCAAGCAGGTGATCTTCCAGAAGGTCCGCGAGGCCGAGCGCGAAAAGGTCTACGACGAATACAACCAGCGCGTCGGCGATGTCATGAACGGCCTGGTCAAGCGCTTCGAGCAGGGCGACATCATCGTCGAGGTCGGCCGGGTCGAGGCGGTGCTGCCGCGCAAGGAACAGTCGCGCGCCGAAAGCTATGCGCAGGGCGACCGGGTGCGCGCGGTCATCCGCGGCGTCAGCAAGAGCGCCAAGGGGCCGCAGATCGTGCTGTCGCGCACCGACCCGGCCCTGCTGATCAAGCTCTTCGAGCAGGAAGTCCCCGAGATCTACGACGGCACCGTGATGATTCGCGGCGCCGTGCGCGAAGCCGGCGATCGCGCCAAGGTCGCGGTGTACTCGCGCGAACGCGACGTCGACCCGGTGGGCGCCTGCGTCGGCATGAAGGGCACGCGCGTGCAGGCCATCATTCGCGAACTGCGCGGTGAAAAGATCGACATCGTCGACTTCTCGGATGACCCGGTCCAGTTCGTCATGAACGCGCTCAGCCCGGCGAAGGTGCAGCGCGTGACCATCGTCAGCGACCTCGACAAGGTCATGGAAGTGGTCGTCGAAGACAGCCAGTTGTCGCTGGCCATCGGCAAGAAGGGCCAGAACGTGCGGCTCGCGGCCAAGTTGACCGGCTGGCGCATCGACATCAAGAGCGAAGAAGAGAAGCGCAAGGAAGTCGAGGCGGAGTTCGGCGCCATCGAGGCTGCCAGCGCCGAAGCCGACGCCCCGGTCGAGGGCGAGACCGCGGCAACCGAGAGTGAAGCGGCGGCCGCGGATGCGGTTGCCGGCGAGCCGGCGGCTGAAGAAACGAAGTAGCACGAGAGCCTGAGGAAACGCGTTTTGTCCACAGTCCGGATTTACAAGGTCGCCGAGTTGCTGAACACCACCTCGCAAGAGGTGCTGGCGCTGCTCAAGAAGGCCCATGGCATCGAGCTCAAGAGCGCGTCGAGCACGCTCGAGGAGATCGTGGCGCGGCAATTCGTGGATCGTCTCGCCAAGCAGCGCAACATCACGCTGCCCAAGGGAGACATCTTCTCGGAGCAGGCGGCCCAGGCGGTAAAGACCGCCGCCAAGTCGAAGGCGACCGCCGCCAAGAAGGGCACCGCGGCCCCCGAGCCGGCCAAGCCGGTGGTGCCCACCATGGCCCCGCCGCGCCTGATCAAGAAGGCCAAGCCGGCCGAAGCGGCGCACGACGAGCACCAGCCCGTCCACGTCGAGGAGCCGGTCGAAATGCCGGCGCCCGTCGCCGCGCCGGTGGTTGAGCATGTCGAGCCGGTTGCCGCAGCGCCGGAGCCGGTGGTCGAACATGTCGAGCCGGAACCGGCGCCGGAGCCCGAGCCGTTGCCGGCGCCAGTCGCCGTGCCCGAGCCCGCAGTCGCCGCCGTCGCCGCAGCGCCGCCGGTCGAAGCGCCGGCCGAACCGGCGAAGAAGGAGCCGGGCCGCTTCGTGCCGCCCAGCATCCGGCTGCGCGTCGAAGAACCCGGCAAGGCGCCGCCCAGCGCGCCGCCGCTGCAGCCCAAGCGCCAACTGGTGCCCCAGCCGCCGCGCGTGAACCCGGCGGCGCCCAAGGCTCCGCTGCCCGCTGCCACCGGCAACCTGGCCAGGCCCGCCGGCCAGCGTCCGGCCTACGGCCCCCAGCGTCCGCAGAGCAACACGGCCGCCATGCTCGGCGGTCCGCGTCCGCTGCCGTCGCAGCCGGTGCGCCCGGCGACGGGCTTGCCGCCGCGTCCGGGCATGCCAGGCATGCGTCCCGGCTTCCGGCCCCAGTATCAGCAGCGCCCTACCGGCCGCAGTTCGTCGCAGCGCCGAGATGCGGCGCGCCCGCAGGCGCCAGCCCCGGTGGTCCCGCCCCCGCCCATCACCCGCACCATCACCTTCTCAGAAGGCATGACGGTGAAGGATCTGGCGGACCGCCTCGAGATCCGCGTCAAGGACGCGCTGAAGGCGCTGCTCGACCGCCGGCTGATGATGACCATCAACTCGGCCATCGATCTCGACACGGCGAAGATGCTGGCAGCCAGCTTCGGCGCCGAGATCCAGACCCGCAGCTTCGAACAGGAAATCATCGAGGAGAGCGACAAGACCGCCAACCCCGAAGACCTGGTCACGCGCTGGCCGGTCGTCACGATCATGGGTCACGTCGACCACGGCAAGACGACCCTGCTCGACGCCATCCGCACCACGCGCGTCGCCGAGCGCGAAGCCGGCGGCATCACGCAGCACATCGGCGCCTACCTGGTGAGCGCCGGCGAGAAGTCGGGCAAGCAGATCGTGTTCCTCGACACGCCTGGTCACTCGGCGTTCACCATGATGCGCGCCCGCGGCGCCAAGGTGACCGACGTGGTGGTGCTGGTGGTGGCTGCCGACGATGGCGTCATGCCGCAGACGCGGGAGGCGATCGACCACGCCAAGGCTGCGAACGTGAAGATCATCGTGGCCGTGAACAAGATCGACAAGCCCGGCGCCAACGCCGAGACCGTCAAGCGCCAGCTCACCGAGCTCGGCCTGATGCCCGAAGACTGGGGCGGCAACACCGTGTTTGTGGAAGTGTCGGCCAAGAAGAAACAGAACCTCGAGGGCCTGCTGGAGATGATCCTGCTGGTCACCGAAATCGATGATCTCAAGGCCAACCCGAAGCGCAGCGCCATCGGCACCGTGCTCGAGACCAAGCTCGATCGCGGACGCGGCCCGGTGGCCACCGTGCTCGTGCAGGACGGCACGTTGCGCGTCGGCGACAACGTCATCGCCGGCCCGGTGGTCGGCAAGGTCCGCGCGCTGATCGACGACCGCGGCCGCAGCATCAAGGTGGCCGGTCCCTCGACGCCGGTCGAACTACTGGGCCTCGAGTCGCTGCCCTCTCCGGGTGACTCGTTCCAGATGGTCGCCGACCCGGCCAAGGCGCGGCAGATTGCCACCTTCCGTCAGGGCCAGGCCAAGGAGAAGTCGCTCGGCGCCAAGGGCTCGCGCATGACCCTGGAATCGCTGCAGGCCTCGCTGGCCGAGGGCGGCGCCAAGGAACTGGCGCTGATCATCAAGGCCGACGTGCAGGGCTCAGCCGAAGTGCTGGCCGACACGCTGGTCAAGCTGACCGACGAGAAGACCAAGATCAAGATCATCCACTCGGGCGTCGGCGCCATCAACGAGTCGGACGTCCTGCTCGCCTCGGCGTCAGGCGCGATTGTCATCGGCTTCAACGTCCGCCCCGATCGCAACGCCGCCGACGTGGCGGATCGCGAGAAGGTCGACATTCGCCACCACACGGTCATCTATCACGTCACCGACGAGATCAAGCTGGCCATGGCCGGCCTGCTCGATCCGACGTTCAAGGAAGCGCGCATCGGCGCCGCGACCGTGCGCGAGACCTTCAAGGTGCCGAAGATCGGCACCATCGCCGGCTGCATCGTCAACGAGGGCGTGATCAAGCGTTCGGGCGACGCCCAGGCGCGGCTGCTGCGCGACAACGTCGAGTTGTGGAGCGGCAAGATCGCCTCGCTCAAGCGCTTCAAGGACGATGTCGGCGAAGTGAAGACCGGGTTCGAGTGCGGCATCGGCCTGCAGGGCTACAACGACCTCAAGGTCGGCGACGTCATCGAAGTGTTCCACATGGAGCGCGTGGCGCAGGCGGTGTAACTTGGCGCTGACTCATCGCGTCGAGCGCATTCAGGAGCAGGTCCGCGAGGAAGTGAGCCAGATGCTGGCCACGGAAGTTCGCGACCCCGGCGTCGGCCTCGTCACCGTCACCCGCACCAAGGTGACGGGCGACCTGTCGCTGGCCCGCATTTACTGGACCATCATCGGCGACGCCGCCGAACGCAAGAAGACCGCCAAGGCGCTCGAACGCGCCACCGGCTTCGTCCGGCACCTGCTGGCCGAACGGCTGGCGCTGCGGCGCGTGCCCGAAGTGAAGTTCATCTTCGACGAGTCGGTCGCGGCGCAGTCGCGCATCGAAGAGATCATCCAGGAAATTCACGCCGAGGATGCGGCGCGCACGGTCGACAGTCCCGACTTCGTCGAGCCGCCGGCAGATACGCCGACCACCGACGAACCGAAGTAGCTAATGGCCACTCGCAAGAAGGTCCGGCGGAGCCGCGACTACATGGTCTGGGTCGATTGCGAGATGACGGGGCTCGAGCCATCACGCCACGTGATTCTCGAGATCGCCACCATCATCACCGACTTCGACCTGCACGTGGTGGCCCGCGGACCGGAACTGGCCATCAGGCAGAGTCCAGCGAAGATGCGGGCGATGGACCCGTGGCCGCGGCGCACGCACACGGCGAGCGGGCTGCTCGACCGCGTCGCCGCCGAGGGCGTGTCGCTGGCCGAGGCCGAAGCGCAGACCCTGCGGTTCCTGCGCAAACACTGCTACGCGAACACCGCACCGCTGTGCGGCAACTCGGTCTGGCAGGACAAGCGGTTCCTGTCGCGCTACATGCCGGCCGTCCACGACTTCCTGCACTACCGCATCGTCGACGTCAGCACGGTCAAGCAGCTGGTCGCGCATTGGTGCCCGGACCGCAAGTTCAGCACCGCCAAGACCGAGACCCATCGCGCGCTGGCCGACATCGAAGAGTCGATCGCCGAACTCGCCTCCTACAAGCAGCTATTCTCAAGACGCCGGGTGTGATTTTCGGCTGATGTCAGAACGAAAATCACACCCGGCGTCCTTTCCCGACGGCGTACTCGTCGTCGACAAGCCGCAAGGCCCGACCTCGCACGACGTGGTGACGCTGGCGCGCCGCGCGCTCGGCGTGTCACGCATTGGCCACACCGGCACGCTCGACCCCATGGCCACCGGCGTACTGCCTCTGGTGATCGGCCGCGCGACACGGCTGGCGCAGTTCCTGACCGCCAGCGACAAGGACTACGAGGCCACTGTCGCCTTCGGCCGCACCACCAACACCTACGACGCCATGGGCACGGAGGAGACGACATCGGCGGCGCGGCCCACTCGCGACCAGATCGAACAGGCACTTGGCCGGTTTCGCGGGACGTTCGAGCAAACGCCACCGGCCTTCTCGGCCAAGAACATCGACGGCGCGCGGTCGTACGACATCGCGCGCAAGGCCAGGGACGGCGTGGTCACCCTGCCCAAGGCCGTGACCACCACCGTTCGCGAGCTCGACCTGGTGTCGTTTGACGGTGAGGCCGCCGTGCTGCACATGCGGGCCACGGCGGGCTTCTACGTCCGCTCGCTGGCTCACGACCTGGGAGCGGCGCTGGGGATGGGCGCCGTGCTGGTGGGACTGCGGCGCACGCGGTCGGGCCAGTTCGGGCTCGACGGGGCGGTGCCGCTGGCCGAGGTCCTGCAAGCCGATCGTGAAGCCCTCGCCGGGCGGCTGCTCCCGTTCAGCGCGCTGTTGCCGGAATTGCCCGCCGTGACACTGCGGGGCCCGGAGCAGGTGGTGCGGATCAGGAACGGCGTGGAAATCGCGCCTGGCGACCTCGTAGCGCCCCTCAGCCCGCTACCGGAGTTGCTGCGGGTGATGGGAGCCGACGGCGCGCTGGTGGCACTGGCCAAACCGGCCAAAACGCCAGGATTCCTGCACGCGTCGATTGTGTTGGTGTAGCGGTCGCTCCGCGGCCGTAGGCCCCGCCTTCGGCGTGGTGGGCGGTCCCCCGGCCGTGGGCCTACCGGTCCGGCCTACCCAGAGGGCCAACGGGCGGCGAAGCCGCCCGCCTTGTAGTAACATAACCGGGTTACAGGCGATGCTGATATCGCCACATACGGCGGCTTGGTAGTTCCCCGGGCCTGTCGCGCCGAAGCTCACTGTGAGCGCGGAGCGAAGGCGGAGGCTACTCGGCTGTGCGTGGAGGTTACGACGTGGCAATGACGAAAGACAAGAAGGCCGCCATCATTGGCGACTTCAAGAAGCACGACACCGACACCGGTTCACCGGAAGTCCAAGTAGCGATCCTCAGCGATCGCATCACCTACCTGACTGAACACTTCAAGACCCACGGGAAGGACCACCACTCCCGCCGTGGATTGCTGAAGCTCGTTGGCCAGCGCCGGCGCCTGCTCGATTACTTGAAGAGCAAGGACTCGGATCGTTACGCAGAGGTCATCAAGCGCCTCGGCATTCGCAAGTAAACGGGATCGGGTCCCCAACTCATTTAGCGCAGGTTAGCTATGCACAAGCGTGAACTTTCTCTCGGCTCGCAGACCCTGTCCATCGAGACAGGCCGCCTGGCGAAGCAGGCCGACGGCTCCGTGATCGTCCGAATGGGCGACACCATGGTCCTCGTCACGGCCTGCCACTCGTCCAGCCCCCGCGAGGGCATCGATTTTCTGCCCCTCACGGTCGACTATCGTGAATACACCTACGCCTCGGGCCGCATTCCCGGCGGCTTCTTCAAGCGCGAAGGCAAGGCCACCGAAAAGGAAACGCTGACCAGCCGCGTCATCGACCGGCCGATTCGTCCGCTGTTCCCGTCGGGCTGGGCCTACGAAACGCAGGTGATCGCGTTCGTGCTGTCGGCCGACACTGAAAACGACTCGGACGTGCTGGCGCTGACCGGCGCGGGCGCGGCGCTGGCGCTGTCGGAGATGCCGGTCGAGAAGACGGTCGCCGCGGTGCGCGTCGGCCTCGTCGAGGGCCAGTTCATCGTCAACCCGACCTACCCGCAGCGCAAGCTGAGCAAGCTCGACCTGGTGGTCGCCGGCACCGCCGACGGCATCGTGATGGTCGAAGCGGGCGCCAACGAGGTGACGGAAGACGAGGCCATCCAGGCGCTCGAGACGGCGCACAACGCCATCAAGCAGCTGGTCGAGATGATCGACGGCCTCGCCAAGGAAGCCGGCCGGAAGAAGCTGCCGAAGCCCGAGGTCAAGAAGGACGAGAAGCTCGCGGCCTACGTCGAGTCGAAGGTCTACGGTCCGCTCAACGATGCCATGCGCATCAAGGGCAAGATCGAGAACTACGGCACGGTGGCGAAGCTCGAAAAGGACCTGGTCGCCACGCTGCCCGAGGAGTTCGCCGCACTCAAGGGCGAAGCCAAGGCGCGGTTCCACGACCTGCAGGAGAAAGCGCTCCGCGATTCGATTCTGAACAAGGGCATCCGCCTGGATGGCCGCAAGTTCGACGAGATCCGCGCCATCACCATCGAGAACACCGTGCTGCCCCGCGTGCATGGTTCGTGCGTGTTCACGCGTGGCGAGACCCAGGCCCTGGTCACCGTGACCCTGGGCACCGCCGACGACCAGCAGAAGATCGAAATGGTCGATGGCGAAACCTGGAAGCGCTTCATGCTGCACTACAACTTCCCGCCCTTCTCGGTCGGCGAAGTGAAGCCGATGCGCGGCCCCGGCCGGCGTGAAATCGGCCACGGCGCGCTCGCCGAGCGCGCGCTGGCGCCGATGATGCCGACCGAAGCCGAGTTCGCCTACACCGTCCGCGTCGTCTCCGACATTCTCGAATCCAACGGCAGCTCGTCGATGGCGTCGGTGTGCGGCGGCTCGATGGCGATGATGGATGCGGGCGTGCCGATCAAGTCGGCCGTGGCCGGCGTGGCCATGGGCCTGATCATGGACGAGGCCACCGGCAAGTACGCGGTGCTGAGCGACATCGCCGGCGCCGAAGACCACTACGGCGACATGGACTTCAAGGTGACCGGCACGGCGGCCGGCATCACGGCGCTGCAGATGGACATCAAGGTCACGGGCATCTCGTCCGACGTCATGCGCGCGGCGCTGACCCAGGCGAAGGCCGGCCGCATGCACATCCTCGGCATCATGAACGAGGCGCTGTCGGGCACCCGCGAGAAGATGTCGGCCTACGCGCCGCGCATCATCACCATCAAGATCCCGGTCGACAAGATCCGCGACGTCATCGGCCCCGGCGGCAAGATGATCCGCAGCATCATCGAGAAGACCGGCGTCAAGATCGACGTCGAGGACAACGGCCAGGTCAACGTGGCGTCGGCGGACGAAGCCGCGGCCGCCAAGGCCATCGGCATGATCCAGGAACTGACCCAGACGGCCGAACTCGACAAGACCTACCTCGGCAAGGTGCAGCGCATCACCGACTTCGGGGCGTTCATCGAGATCATGCCGGGCACCGACGGCCTCCTGCACGTCTCGGAAATCGCGCACTACCGCGTCAAGGACGTGCGCGACGAGCTGAAGGAAGGCCAGCAGGTGCTGGTCAAGGTGATCAACATCGACCCGACCGGCAAGATCCGCCTGTCGCGCAAGGCGTTGATTACCCCCGAAGAAGGCGGCACGCCGCCGGCCAGCTCGGGCGGCGAAGGCGATGCCGCCGGCGCCGCGCCGGCAGCCGACCGTCCGCCCCGCGACCGTGGCCCCCGCCGCGACCGCGGTCCGCGCTAACGTTGAACGGATCCCGACGGGAGGACACCTCCTGTCGGGATCGCACTTCTTGTCGGGAGGTCACTGCTTGTCGGGCACCGATCCCGACAGACCACTCCTTTTCGACAAGCAGTTCCCTCCCGACCGGCGATTCCCTCCCGGCAACAACGTCACGGCTCGATCACCTGCAGCAGTTCCCCGGTCCCGCCGCGGATGGCCTTCACTGGAATCGTCCGATCGAACGTCGCCAACCGGCCCCCCATCTTCTTCGCCAAGCCAAGCAAATAGACATCAGTCACCTGCCGATGGCCGCTGAGGTACTGCCGCGTGAAGAGCGCGGTGTCGGTCAGCGACACCGCGTCGGTCCACGTGTGGTGGAGCTTGTCGCGGCAGAATCGCTCGAGGTTCGAGACGATGTCGGCGGGGCGCACCAGAGCCTCGTCTGATGGTTGCTGGCAGGCAACACGGATGAGTCCGTTCTCGGTGAGTGGGCAGGTGGCCCAGCCGTCGTGCCGATGGTCAGCAAACCAATCGTGGGCGAGGTCGTGGTGGACGTGGTCGGGAAAGAAGAGTGCGACCAGCACGTTGACGTCGAGCAGCGAGACGCGACCTGCGGCCATGCGCGCTACTCGTCGCGCAGGCGGTTCACGGCCGCCATGGTCAGCGGAGGCGCCCCGGCCTTGCGCGTCAGTAGCGGCACCCCGTTACGGACTTTGGCCGTGTTCGTCGTAGCGAGGGCCTTGCGGACCAACTCCGACACCACTTGACCGGCCGACATGCCACGCGCAGCGCCAATTTCCTTCGCCGCCTGCAAGACGTCCAGCTCCAGGTCCAGGGTCGTTCTCATGCATCGATCATCACGCATCACGCATCATGCCGTCAAGCGGACGGGGAGGGACGAGGAGGGGTCTACAATGAAGGCGTGTCTCGAAATGTGGCGGCTATCGTGGCCGGAATCTGCGTCGCGGCGGCGCTGGCCGGCGCGCAAGAACAGGCGCCGAACCGGCGCGAGTTCACAATCGTCGCGAAGAACTACACCTTCACGCCGAACCAGCTCGACGTGTCGCAGGACGACTTGGTCAAGATCACGCTGAAGAGCGAGGAGCGGCCCGCCAGCTTCGTCATCGACGCCTACCGCATCGTCAAGCGGGCGGGCGGCGGCCACTCCACCACCTTCGAGTTTCGTGCCGACCAGGCGGGCACCTTCACGTTCTACTGCAACCTGACGAAAGACCCAGGCTGCAAGGACATGAAGGGAACCCTGATCGTGAAAGCGAAATAACGAAGCACGAATTACGAAGAACAAATTCCTTCGTTATTCGTTCTTCGCCATTCTTTATTTCCTTGGAAACTTGTCGGGGTTGTCGGTGAAGACCGCATCCACGCCGAGCGCGTAGAGGTAGTGCTCCATTTCAGCCGTCACGTCCTTGAACGTGTCGGTGTCGGATGAGCGGAAGGTGTAGGGCGTCACCGTCATGCCCTCGGCGTGCGCCCACTTCACGAAGTCGGGGTTCTTCAATACGATCTGCTTCGCCGGGCCAAAGCCCTGGACGATGCCTTTCCAGGCCTTGATGCCGGCCGCCGTCTCGAAGCCCGTCGCGTTGCCGAGCAGCAACGCCACCGGCACGCCGATCTTGATCTCGGCCAGCCGCCGCGCGCTGCCCTGCCCGAACGTCTGCAGAATGACCGGGGTCTTCGGATCGGCCTTCGCGCCACGCAGGCCGTTCTTGTCGAGGGCCGCCGCTACCAGCTCTTCGAACTTCACGTCACGGCCCGCGTAGATCTCGGGCGTCTTCAGCTCGGGGAAGATGCCGGCCTTGCCCTTGATCACGGCAATCGCCTCGTCGAACGTCGGGATCTTCTCCCCCGCGAACTTCTTGTCGAACCACGCGCCGGCATCGAGGGTCTTGATCTCGGCGAGCGTGAAGTCGTTGGCCAGCCAGGCCTTCCGAGTCCGGCCTTCAATGGTGTAGGTGCTGACGCGATCCGGAAACAGCTCTTCGACGTTGGTGGTTCGCTCGAGGCTGGCGTCGTGCAGGCAGATCAGCACGCCGTCCTTGGTGACGGCCAGGTCCTGCTCGACGTAGTCGGCGCCTTGCTCGATCGCCAGGCGGTAGGCGGCCAGGGTGTGCTCGGGCGCGTAGGCCGACGCGCCGCGGTGCGCGACCGACGTCTTCTTCGTATACTGCGCCGATCCGTCTGTGGACATCGCGAGCACCAGGGCCCAGACCCCAAGTCCCAAGCCAACCGCCTGAATGTTACGCCGCATTCTGATCTCCTCGAGCAAAGGCCCGCGCCGCCTCGATGCGCTCGCGGATAGGCGGGTGGGAATAGAAGATCCATCGCACCAGCGCTGACGGATACTCCTCTGCCAGATTCTGCTGCGAGAGCCGCTTCATTGCCGTGACGAAGGCGTCAACATTCTGTGTCGCCGCCAGGGCGTAGCGGTCGGCCGCCCGCTCCTGGGCGCGCGACATCGCATTGATCAGCGGCAGCATCAGGAATGACCAGGCGCCGGCCACCAGCAGCAACAACGGCAACGCCGCGGGATCCGAGAAGCCGCGAAAGCCCGCTGCATCGGCGACACGGCGCAGCACCGCATCGGCCAGGAAGAACCCGCCGAAGAGCACCGCGGTCTGCAAGGCGATGCCGCGCCAGAGGTCACGGTGCACGTGATGGGCCAGTTCATGCGCCAGCACGACTTCGATTTCGTCTTCCGAATAGTCGGCCAGCAGGGTGTCCGACAACAGGATGCGCCGCGTCTGCCCCATGCCGGCCAGGGCCGCGTTGGCCTTCCTGGTATGGCCGCTCAGCACCCACTCGAACACGCCGACCACGTCGGTGCGAGCCTTGCCGGCCAGCGCCAGCAGGCGCGCAACGAGCGCCGGACGGTCCAGCGGCTTGAACGTATAGAACAGCGGCAACAGGATCACCGGCGCCAGGCGCGCCAGCACGACGACCCCGGCCGCGAAGACCGCCGCCGAGACCCACCACCAGTAATCAGGCCAGTGGCGCAGTGCGGCAAACACCACCGATGCGCCGAGCACGCCGACGCCGATCCCCAGCAGCATGCCCTTGGCCTGGTCCGCCAGCCAGTGGGCGGTGGACTGCGTCGACATGCCGTAGTGGTGCTCGAGCCGGTGCCCCTGGTAGAAAGCAAACGGCAGTTCGACCAACTGCAGGATCAGCAGGACCATGACGGTGAGCAGCGCCACCATCACGACGTCGTTCAGTCCTTCGGGCAGCCACTGGGAGAGGGCGGCGGCCAGCTCGCGCAGGCGGTGGCTCCCGCCCGAAACGATCAGCCCCAGCAGCACGACGCCGGCCGCAGCCGTTCCCAGGAGGTCGGCGCGCCGGCGCAGGCGGTGATAGCGAGTGGACTTGTCTTCGTTCACTTCAGGGATCAGGAATCAAGGACGGGGAACAGGGTAACACGACGACTTTCCTGGTCCCTGATCCTCGACCCCTTGATCCCTGACTAGGTCGTTGGGCTGCCCGAACGTGAGATGCGGACGCCGCCGTTGGTGGTGCTGATGTTGACCTTGGCACCGCCGCCGTTCAGCGTGCCTTCGAGGCGGCGCTTCGATTCGGCGGCTCCGTCGTCGTTCGTGCGCTGCACGTCGAGGTCCGACACCCGGACGCCGCCGTTGACAGCCCGCGCCGAGAGGCTCGCCTTGCTGTCGGCTGCCAGGCTCACTTCGATGCCGCCGTTCACGGTCTCGAGGTCGACCGTCGCGGTGGCGTCGAGCGTGCCTTCGATGTCGATCTGGATGCCGCCGTTGACGGACGAGGCCTCGAGGATGCTGGTCTTGACGGTGCCACGCACGCCGCCGTTGGTCGTCCTGGCGTGCACTTCACCTTCCAGGCCGGTCAAGCGGACGCCGCCGTTGACGGTGCGCAAGTCGACGATCACACCCTTGGGGACCTTGATCGTCCATTCCACCTCGTGACCGCCGAAACCACTGAGCCGGGGCGGCCGCGACTCGACACGCACGCGGTCGCCGCTGACCTCTTCGCGAATCTCGATCTTGGCCAGGTTCTCCTTCGCTGCCTCATCGGTGGAGCCCTTGGCCGTGCGCTTCCCCTCGACCGAGACCTTGCCGTCGGTCGAGACCTCGGCCGTGATGCGGCCGTTCACGTTGATGAGCTCGAAGCGGCCCTTGTCTGACAGGCTGTAAGACCTGGACCAGGTGTCCTCAGCCTTCCCCCCGGAAATGTCGAAGGAAAAGTCACCGTTGGCGCTGGTTTTGATGTCGCAGGCGGCGAGACTGAGACCAGCGGTCAGGACGAGGCCGAGCAGGGTGATCTGGCTGCGCATGAAAACTAATACGTCAGGCAGGCCGCGGAGGTTCGTGGCCAGCCCGGCCGCACGGTGCCTGGGAACCCTCCCTTCAAGGGGTGTGCGGCGGTGGAACCCGCTTTCTGGTGGCCTGCTCGAAGGCATACGCGATGCCGACGATCTTCGGATCCTGGCAGTGCCCGCCGACGAAGCTGACTCCATAGGGACGCACCTTGTCCTGCGATCCCCGGGCGCCCTCGGCGTAGTTGACGACCATGCCGAACGGCACCACGACGATGGGATAGCCGGCCTTGGTGGCGTAGTTGGCACCGCCTGATTCGGGGAACATCAGCGCATCGAGCTTGTGCGCGGTCATGACCGCATCCAGCCCCTCCTGGCGCGTCAACTGCAAGTCCTCCGCGCGATTGCGTTCGTACCGCGCCCGGTCTTTCTCGAGATCGACCGCATCGGCGGTGTCGAGCCGGCCCTGGCCATAGCGCATGGCGCCGTGCGCCTGTTGCGCGCTGTTCCACTGCCGCAGTTCGCTCAGTGTCTTCACCGGTGCTGAGCCTCCGAGCGTTGCCAGCCACAAATTGAAGTCGCGCTTCATGCCGTAGCGCAGCACGTTCGAGCACAGATCATCGGGCGCGACACCGTCGGTCACCGACTGGCAGATGTTGTGGGAGGTGAGATTGTTCGCGGGTTCAGGGGCCGTCATGCTTGGCAAGTCGGCCGGATCCACCACCTCCGCGCCGACCGCCTGCAACGCCGCGATCGCGTCGGCCATCGCCTGTGCCTCGTCTGGCTTCGGTCCCGGGAAGGGTCGCGCACGGCCAGGGAACGTGTGCGCCGAGTAGATGCCCGCGCGCGGAATGCCAATGCGGACGCCCTTGAGCGCATCGGCCTTCAGGAAGGGGGTGTAGTCGCGGTTGACCGGCGCCGCGCACTCATTCGTCCGCGGATCGTAGGGATCGGGCGCGGCGCCTTCCATCGCGCCCAGCATGATGGCCGCGTCCGTCACTGTCTTGGCCATCGGCCCTGCCGTGTCCTGGTCGAGGCTGAGCGGCACAATGCCGTAGCGGCTGATGCGGCCGGTCGATGGCCTGATGCCAACGAGCATGGTGGCGTTCGACGGCCCCTCGATGGAGCCGCCGGTCGACGTGCCGACATTGGCCGCCCACAGGTTGGCGGCCACTCCCCCACCCGAACTGGAGCCAGAGACTTCGAGGACCGGTGTGCCATCGGCATTGGCGCGCGGGTCGTACGGGTTATAGCTTTGGCCCGCCGCGGCGCTGTAGCCTCCGGGCCGGCGATCAGTGCCGAACCAGCCCGCCAACTCGCTCAAGTTCGACTTGGCGATGATGATCGCACCGGCCTCCCTGAGGTGTGTGACCAGCGTCGCCTCGTAAGGCGCCATGTAGTGCTTGAAGGCCAGCATTCCGCCCGAGGTCGGCAGGTCCTCCTTCGTCAGGATGTTGTCCTTGAGCGCGACCGGGATCCCATGGAGCGGACCACGGACGCGACCAGCCGCCCGTTCCCGGTCAAGGGCGTCGGCCTGCGCGAGCGCGGCAGCGTTGATCGACGCGGCCGCGTTCAGCGTCTCCTCGTAGATGCCGATGCGGGTGAGGTACTGGGTGACGATCTCGCGGGAGGTCGTCCGCCCCTCCGCCATCGCCTTCTGCATTTCGGGAATCGACGCTTCGACGACACTGAACGGCGCTTCGGGTACCGCCGCGGGTCTCGTGCACGACGACAGCCCCAACGACAACGTGGCGATCGCAAGGGTCATCGGGAAACGGGTCGCTCTCACGCGGACTCTCCTGTCCTGGCCGCCATCAGCCGAATCGGTCGACCGATCTTACCCGACCGTGGCCGGTGACGAGACGGGTCGCGTCAGCGCGTTCCCTCACGCAAGGTGGCGTTGGGGACGTACATGGTCAGCGCAATGCCGGCCCATGTGCCGTCACCCTTCGGGCTGCCGGAGGCGTCGCCGCTGAGCGGCATGACGCCCGTCGAGGCCGTCTGCCGTCGGAACCTGCTGAGCACGTAGTCGCGCACCCGTTGGGCGCGATCGAGCGACACGAGATACGCGTCCTCATCGTCCGCCGCATAGCCCTCGACCACCAGCGGGCTGTTGCGCGGGTATTGCATCAGCTGCGCCATGGCCGCGTCGAGCCGGCGCCGGCCGTCATCGGTCAGCACCTCGCGGCCATCGGCCGCGCGCGTGAAGATCAAGCCGCCATCGATCCAGACACGCACCGCGGTGTGGTTCCGTTCCAACAGGCCCTGCTGGTAGGCTTCGCGCGAAATCGAGTCGAGGTCGAAGTAGCCGCGATCGCGAAAGAACCCGCGAAACAGGACGTTTCGCTTCAGCGCTTCGGTGCCCTCCGCCAGATCGAAGGTCACCTCTTCGATGCCCGCCAGCGTGTTGCGAATCGATTGGGTCAACTGCGGCCCCATTCCGCCGGGCCCGGTGAAGGCCAGCACCGCGTCGCGGGTCAGTTCGGCCGTCTCGCGCACGGTCCGCGCGGTCTGCTCGGCTTCGCGCGTGGTTCCGGCGATGCGTTCGTAGAGCGTGGTATCGGTGAAGAGCTTTCCGACCGTGCCCTTGCCCTCCTTCACGCCCGCAAGCAGGACGCGCGCGTCGCCGACCGTCTCCTCGACGCTCGCCGCCACCCGGCGCCCGGTGGCCGCCGCCACCGACAACTCGCCGCCGACGTCGGTGATCACACCCTTGGTCACGGCAATCGTCTCGGTCAAGCCGCCGACGGTCTTGGTCACCTCGTCGGTCAGTTCCATGAACTCGCGGCTCACCAGCCGGAACGTATCGCGGCCCTCCTGGATCAGGTCGGCAAACTCGATCGGGTCAACACCCGCCAGCAGGTCGCCGTCGCCGACGACGCGCGCGTCGTCGCTGCCCATGCCAATCTGCACGAACGCGTTGCCGACGATGCCATCGGTCTGGATGGTCGCGACCGAGTCAGTGCGGACCAGCGCATGCAGGTCTTCGCGAATCCGCAAGCGGACCAGGAAGCGCTCGGACGGCCGGGACGGCGTCTGGATCTCGAGCACCTCCCCGGCATTGAGGCCCGCCAGTCGCACCGGGGTCCCGACCACGAGCCCAGTGACCTTGCCGAAGGTAGTGGCCGTCTCGAAATGGCGCGTGAACAGCAGGCGGCGGTCGCCGATCAGGAACAGCCCGAGGGCGAACACCACGATGCCCATCACCACGAATCCGCCAACCATCGCCGCTCGTTTGCGTTGCATCTGGTACTCCCGTCCCTAGCCGGAACTCTCAGAATTCATGAACTGCCGCACCAGTGGAATCTCGCTGCGATCGAGCGCCGCGGCATCGCCCCGCGCGAGGATGCGGCCCTCGTGCAGGAACACCAGCTCATCACCGATGACCCGCGCGCTCGGAATGTTGTGGGTCACCACGATCAGAGTGGTCCCGGCCTGGTTGAGACCCACCAGCAGCGCATCGATCTCGCCGCCGGTGACCGGGTCGAGGCCGGCGCTCGGCTCGTCGGCAAGGACGATAGGCGGTTCCAGGACGAGGGCGCGGGCCAACCCGGCCCGCTTCTTCATGCCGCCAGACAGGTCGGCCGGCATCTTGTCGTAGTCGCGCTCGAGACCGACCTGACGCAGCAGACCCTCCGCGCGAGCCCGAATCTCCTCGTCCGGCATTCGCGTATGCCGGCGCAGCGGAAACGCCACGTTCTCGCCGACCGAAATCGAATCGAAGAGCGCCGCGTTCTGAAACAGCAGGCCGATGCGCTTGCGGACGCGCGAGAGATCCTGGCCCTTCAGCGGCGTGATGTCTTCGCCTTCGACCAGGACCTGCCCGGAATCGGGGGCCAGCAAGCCGACAATGTGCTTCAGCGTGACGCTCTTGCCGGTGCCGCTGCGGCCGAGAATGCAGACCGCCCGGCCGGCGGGCACCGCCAGCGACAGATCGTCCAGGACCCGCAAGCCGCCGAAGGCCTTGCTGACGTTCCGCAACTCGACCGCGGGCGCAGCGCTGCTCATTCCGGCCCCGGGAAGAAGAACAGGATCATGCGCACCAGCAGGACATTGGTCGCGATCAGGATGATCGACGACATCACCACGCACTTGGTGGCGGTGCGGCCGACACCTTCCGTGCCGCCGGTCGTGTTGATGCCAAGGTACGACGAGACCGTGGCGATGATGAAGCCGAAGACCATGGTCTTCAGCGTCGAGGGGACCAGGTCCGCGAACTCGATCGAATAGAAGCCCTGCCGGAAGTACGCCTCGAAGCCGATGCCGGTGATGACCGCTTCCGCGGTGTAACCGCCCAGCAGGCCGGTGAAGTTCATCAACGTGGTCAGGATCGGCAGCGCGATGACGCAGGCGAGCACCCGCGTGGCGACCAGGTAGCGGAACGAATCCACTGCCAGGGCCTCGAGCGCATCGATCTGCTCGGTGACCTTCATGGCACCGAGTTCCGCGCCGATGCCGGCGCCAATGCGGCCCGACAGCAACAGCCCGGCGGTGAGGGGCCCGGTTTCGCGGATGAAGGCGATGGCCAGGCCGGCGGGAATCAGCGCCTCGGCGCCAAAGCGCGCCAGCGAGGCGCGGGTGTGCATCGACAGCACGATGCCCACGGCAAAACCGGCCGCGGCAATGAGCGGCACCGAGCGGACGCCCAGTTCGAACAACTGCCGGCCGGTTTCCGCCGGCTCGTCATGGACTCGCAGCGCCTGGGTCACGGCCCGCGCCGCGAAACGCGAACCATCGCCGACGCCGGCGAACCATTTCGTGAGCGTGCTGGTGAACCGGGCCATCATCAGAACAGCCGATAGACGAGGCCAACCGATACCGTGGTTGCATCCGCCTTGATGGTCCGTTGCTCGATGAGGCCGGCCTCGACGAAGGTCACGTTGACTCGCGTGAACACGCGGCCGACCGAGAGGCTCGCGGCCGTCCGCCGCCCGGTATCAATCCACATGGAAATCCCCGGCCGCCACGCCAGGCTGTTGCCCGCGTCAACCGCCAGCCGGCCCGCCGTGCCGGCGCCGGGCACAATGACCCGATTGAAGGCGTAGCCACCAGCCAGGGAGAGAGACACCGCGACGCGGCCGGCCACCACGGTGTAGCCGAGCCCGGCCATGACCGGCCGCACCCGCAAGCGGCTCGCCGGCAATCCCGCGCCAGCAGCGACACTGGCATTGTGCCAATCGAAGAGCGCGACCGGTTTCAGGCCGGTGCCTGCGCTGAGCCGGACCACTGGGCTGATGGACCACGCCGGCTCGAAGCCTTCCGCACCCGGTTGGCTCCGGCCGATCGATGCGCCAATCGCCAGACGGCTGGGTGTGGGCTCGAGTTCCGCAAACTCGCTGGCCGGGTCGCGAGTGGCCGGCGGCGCTTGCGGGGGGGCCTCTCGAGCCTGCGGTTGCTCCGCACCGATCCTGAGAGAGGCGTCAACCCGGGTCACGCCCGGCACCGCACCGGCAATGGCGATCGCCCGTGTCACCTCGGCCTCGCTCCGAACCAAGCCCGACAACTGGACGACGCCGCGGTTGACTCGCACGCTGATGGGCCGGGCGCCAATCTCGGGATCGTTGACCAGGGCGGTCATCACCATGCCGGCCGTGCGCGCCGATTCAACCTCGACTGTTGAGATGGCCGTGCTGCATGCCGTGACCGACAGAAGCGCGACCAGGCTCAACGGCGCGAAATACGCCGCGCGCGATGGGCGACTGCATGCACCAGGCTGCCGACGTACCAAAGAGTTGCCTCCGACTGGCAAGAAATGGCTCATCCGTTACTGTGATGAGCCGGGTCGGAAAACTCTGTTGCGAGAGCCGTGCCAGTGACGGCGACCTGAAACCCTGCATGGTATTGTTTGGCCCATGCTTCGAACGCTTCTTGTGTGTGCACTATCAGCCCTGGCTCTGACTACCCCACAGGCCCAGGCGCCGCCGGCCGGCGACGAAACCGCGCGTCTCAATACGTGGTTCGAAGCCAAGTTCAAGGAACAACTCGCCTTCAGCCCCATTCAGCAGACTTTCCTCGGCCAGGCCTCCGGCGAGATCGACGACATGTCGGCCGCCGCGCAGGACAAGCAACTGGCGTGGCAACGCGCTTCGGCCGCCGAAATGCGCAAGTCGTTCGACTACGCGAAGCTGAGCCCCGAGGCGCAGACGTCCTACGACGTGTGGCTCTACCAGCTGGAACAAGCCGAGGCGGCCATGCGCTTCCGGTCCAACGCCTACATCTTCGACCAGATGTCGGCCATCCACTCGTTCCTGCCGCAACTGCTGATCGCCTTCCACCGCGTCGAGACCGTCGCGGACATGGAGGGCTACCTCAATCGCATCCGGGAATCAGGCCGGGCCTTGCGCCAGTTGATCGAGATTTCCAAGACCAACGCCACCACCGGCGTGCGGCCGCCGCGGTTTGCCTACGACTACGTGATCGAGGAGTCGACCAAGATCATCAGCGGTCCGCCTTTCACGAACGACGGTTCCGATAGCGCCGTGTGGGCGGACGCCAAGACAAAGATCGCCGACCTGCAGAAGAAAGGCCTGCTGACCGACGCGCGCGCCAAGGCCATGCTGGCCGAGGCACAGGCCGCACTGACCGGCCCCTTCCAGGCCGGCTACAACTCGCTGATCGCCTGGCAGCGCGAAGACCGCGCCCTGGCCCCCGCGCAGGCGGCCGGCGTACACGCGCTCCCCAACGGCGCGGCGTTCTACGCAGAGCGCCTGGCCAATCAGACCTCGACGACGCTCACCGCTGATGAGATTCACGCCACGGGACTGGCCGAGGTTGCGCGCTTGCGAGGCGAGATGGAGGCGATCAGGACCGAGGTCGGCTTCAAGGGTGACCTCCCCGCATTCTTCGCCGAGTTGCGCGACAGCAAGGACAACCCCCGCTATTACTACCCCAACACAGACGAGGGACGGCAGGCCTACATCGCCGACGCCACCGCGGCCATCGACAAGATCAAGGCCGTCTTGCCGAAGTACTTTGGCATCCTGCCGAAGGCCGACCTGGTCGTCCGTCGCGTCGAGGCGTTCCGCGAACAGCCGGGCGCGGCGCAGCATTACTTCCCGGGGACGCCAGACGGCTCGCGGCCCGGCGTTTACTACGCGCATCTGCTGGACATGAAGGCCATGCCCAAGCACGAACTGGAAGTGATCGCCTATCACGAGGGCCTGCCGGGTCATCACATGCAGATCGCGATCGCCCAGGAGCTGACCAGCGTGCCGACCTTCCGCCGGCAGGCGGGGTTCACAGCGTATTCGGAAGGATGGGGCCTGTACTCGGAATGGCTGGCGCGCGAGATGCCCGGCACCTACCAGGATCCCTATTCGCGGTTCGGACGGCTCGGCTCGGAAATCTGGCGGGCCATCCGGCTCGTCGTCGATACCGGCATGCACGCAAAGGGCTGGACCGAAGAACAGGCCGTGCAGTACTTCCTCGCGAACTCCGCGACCACCGAAGCACAGGCGCGCTCGGAGATCCGCCGCTATCTGGTGCTCCCCGGCCAGGCGACGAGCTACAAGATCGGCATGCTGCGCATCCAGGACATGCGGCGCAAGGCAGAAGCCGCGCTTGGTCCGCGCTTCGACATTCGCGGATTCCATGACACGGTGCTCGGCGGCGGCGCGCTGCCGCTGACGGTGCTCGAGAAACGCGTTGATCGCTGGATCGCCGACCAACAGAAGTAAACGGAGCCACCATGTCCCGGATTCATCGCGCGTTCGTCCTGCTGGCCGGTATCTCGCTGACGGCGTGTTCTCCAAGAGCCATGGTGCACCCCACCACGATGGACATGACCACCTGGTCGGTCGTCGGCGTGGACCCGGCGACGGGAGATGTCGGCGTGGCCGTCGCGTCGTGCGTCGAAAGCTTCGGCGATGCGGTGGCGGCACTGGTACCAGGCAAGGGCGCCGCCGCGACCCAGGCCGGCTTCGACGTCAGGAACCGCAACAAGGTCTTCGAGGCGATCAAGGCCGGACTCACGGCCGAAGCGGTGATCGCCCAGGTGACCGACCCGGCATGGGACAAGGACACCGACCGGCGGCAGTACGGCGTGCTGACGATCCACAACGGCTTCGTGCGCGCGGCGGGATTCACCACGCCGGTGCGGCAGGGCACGACCAAGGGCGATGACGGTGTCAGCCGCTATGCCGGCGTGATGGCCGACCCCAGCCGCGGCGTCAGCTCGCAGGGCAACACCCTGGCGAGCCACGAAGTGGTGCAGAAGCCACTCGATACCTATCGATGGGATGATCCCGCAGGCTTCAACCGCCTGTCAGACCGGCTGATGCGGGCGATTGAGGCGGGCTCTGTTGCGGGTGGCGACGTGCGCTGCAACCAGGGCGCGGTGCGCCAGACCACGTCGATGGCGGCCATCCTGGTCGCGCGCGGCGGCGACCCGCCTTACGCCACCGAGAACATCGGCGTCACCGACGCCGGCACCGCCAAGGCGCCGTGGCTCAACCTGTCAGTGAAGACGGAGCGCGGTGCCGAGAACCCGCTGCTCGAACTGCGCCGCCAGTACGACAGGTGGCGCCGCACGCAGCCGAAGTAGCGAGGGAGGCCGGCAACCCCGAAGGGTTGCCGGCACCGCCGAGTCAGGTACTCGCTTTTAATTGAGCTGAATCGAAATCAGCTTCGACACGCCCGGCTCTTCCATGGTCACGCCGTAAAGCCGATCGGCAATCTCCATGGTCTTGCGGCTGTGCGTGATGATGATGAACTGGGTCTTGTCCATCATCGACTTCAGCATGTCGATGAACCGCCCGATGTTGGCATCGTCCAGCGGTGCGTCGATTTCGTCGAGCAGGCAGAACGGGCTCGGCTTGTACTTGAAGATGGCGAACATCAAGGCGATCGCGGTCAGCGCCTTTTCTCCGCCTGACAGCAGCATCACGCTCTGCAGGCGCTTGCCCGGGGGCGAGGCGATGATGTCGATGCCGCTCTCGAGCGGATCGTTCTCGTCGAGCAACGTGATGCCGGCCTTGCCGCCGCCAAACAGCGTGGCGAACATGACCTGAAAGTTCTCGTTGATGGCGCTGAACGCCTCGCGAAAGCGCGCGTGCGTGGTCTCGTCGATCTTGCTGATCGCCTCGTTGGTCTGCGCGATCGAGTCGATCAGGTCCTGGCGCTGGGTTGACAGGAACAGGTGACGCGCCTCGAGTTCGGTCGACTGCTCGATGGCCATCATGTTGACGGGCCCCATGCGGTCGATCTTCTCGCGCAGTTCGGCGATGGCTTCTTCGGCCGTCATGCGAATCGGGGCGGCGTCGGCGGCGGCCCCGCCTTCGCTGCCGGAGGCAGCTTCGGCGAGGTCCCGCCGTAGCTCCCCTGCATTCTGGGGAGCGTAGGCGGATTCGTCTTCTTCGTCCGGCTCGGCGGCTTCCGCCGCGCGGATCGCGCGCACGTCGGGTTCGATCTGTCCGGCCGCTTCCATTTCGGCGACCTGCTCGCGAATTTCGTCGAGCGTGGCGTTGACCGTGTCCATCGACTGCTGCGCCAGGTGGGTCAGGTCCGATTCCGCGGTCGCGCGCTGCACGTCCACTTCGGCCGCCAGGGCGCGCAGGGCATCGACCGCGCGGCGCGCATCGCGGATGACTTCTTCCTGCTTCTCGGAGGTCTGCCGAATCGTCAGGGCGAGCTCGTCGGCGACGATCATTTCCTCGCGCAGGCCCTGGAGCCGGCCGACGTCCTCGTCCATCAGGCGCTGGCCGTCGGCAATCGCGTTGATCAGGCGCTCGCGCTGCTCGCGCATCAGCGCCATGTCGCGGATCGCCGCCTGCACCCGCCGCTCGAGTTCGGCGGCCGCCTCTTCCATGCGCGCCACTTCGGCCAAGGCGCCGGCGCTACGTTCGACGAGGCCGGCATGCGCGGCGCGCGCTTCGGCCGCCTTCAGGCTGAGGCCTTCGGCGGTTTCACGCGCTTCGTAGAGCTTGCGTTGCGACTCCGAGAGCGTCTGCTCGGCTTCAGCGCGCTGTTCCGTCAGTCGCTCGATTGACTCGCGGGCCTCGGCCTGGCGAGCATCGAGGCCGGCAATCTCCTCGCGAACGCGGCTGACCTCGGTCTGCACCAGCTCGGTGCGCTGCTGCGCGCGGTACTCGTCCTCGGCGGCCCGCTGGCTCTGGCCCTCGACGCCGACAATGGCCTTTTCCTGGCGGTGGAACTCCGCCGATAGTCCGGCGATCGCCGCCGTGGCCAGGGCAATGGTCTGTTCGAAGCCGGCGGTCTCGGCCACCAGCTGCTCGAGAGCGGCCTTCGAGGCGGCGAGCTTCTCGCGCAGTTCCTTGATCTCGCGCTTGGTCGCGAGGATGCCGCGCGACTCGGCCTTGTCGCCACCGGTCACCACGTGACGGCCGCGGAACACGTCGCCTTCGAGCGTGGCTACCGGGTACGGCACAGTGGGCGCGATCCGCGCGGCCGCTTCGAACGACTCGGCGATCAGCGCCCCACCCATCACGGCCTGCACGGCCTGGGGGAACGGGCCACCGATTCGCACGACCGAGGTCAGGGCGACGGCGCCGGAGGGAGTGACCGACACACCTGAAGGTTGGTCGCCACTGGCGAGCGCCACGTGGTCGGTGTGCGCCGCAAAGGCGCCGCCGAACGAGCTTATCGCGGTCTCGACGAACGAGCCGTCCCCGTCACCCGAGTAGGTCGCCACCGCCGAGCCATTGTCGGGACGGCCGACGATGAAGCCGCAGCGGCCGGCGTTTTCCTGCCGGATCAACTTGAGGCCCGCCGACACGTGGTCAAGACGCTCGACCACGACGTGCTGCAGCAAGTCGCCGAGGCAGGCTTCGACCGCCCGCTCGTACTTCGGCTCGACTTCGAGGAAGTCTGCGAGGGCGCCCATCTGGCCGACCTTGCCGTTGGCGTTGACCAGCACCATCTTCGCCGCATCGGCAAAGCCGGAGCGGTGCGTGTCGATCTCTTCGAGCGAGTGCAGGCGCGCGGTCATCGCGGCGACATCGTGCTCGCGCGATCGGACGTCGCGGGCGCGCCACTCGTGTTCGACGCGGGCGGTCGCCAGTTCCGACTCGCGCGCGGCGCGGGCAACCTTGGCGGCATCCAGGCCCTCTTGCGCACGCAGCAGGGCGTCGGCGGCCATCTGGCGCTGCGCACGGGCCTTTTCGAGTTCGGCGGCCAGTTCGCTGGCTTCCTGTTCGAGACGGCCCGAGGTGGCCATGGCCCGCTCGCGCTGGGCGCCGGCATTGTCGTGCGCCGCGTTGAGCGCGGTAATGGTGTTGAGGACCGCGTAGACGTCGGCGCGTGCGCGCTCCACGTCCTGCTCGAGCGCTTCAATGGCCTGCTGGGCGCGCGCGTACTCGTCGGCGGCTTCGCCGGCCAGCGCCGAGGCCTCGTCGCGGGCCGCGGCGGCTTCGCTCGCCGCCTGGCGGCGGCCTTCGAGGGCCACTTGCTCGGGTTCGCGGCGGGTTTCGAGCTGCAGGCGTTCGGCCTCGAGCTCCTCGGAACGCGCGCGCAACATCTCTGCTTGCTGCGTATCGAGCGCAATTTGCTGCTGGCGGCGATTGATCTCGAGCTCGTGACCGTGCACGGTCTCGCGCGCCGCAGTGGCCGCGGCATCGGCCGACACCAGCTCGATGCGAATGCGCGCCAGGTCGTTCTCGACTTCGGCCAGCCGGGCGGCGGCGACACCTTCGTTGGTGCGCGCTTCCTGCAGCCGCGTGCGCGCGGTCTCGATGGCGTCCGACAGCGTGCGGTAGCGACGGGCGAACAGCACCTTTTCCCAGCGCCGCATCTCGTCGCGCAGCCGGGTATACCGGCGCGCCTTCGCGGCCTGGCGCTTCAGCGATCCGCGCTGCTTGTCGATTTCGTAGACGATGTCGTCAAGTCGCGTGAGGTTCTGCTGCGCGGCCTCGAGCTTCAACTCGGCCGAGCGGCGGCGCGCCTTGTACTTGGTGATGCCGGCGGCCTCCTCGATCAGCTGGCGGCGATCGGTCGGCCGCGAGCTGAGGATCATGCCGATCTTGCCCTGCTCGATGATGGCGTAGGCCTTCTGGCCCAGGCCCGTATCCATCAGCAGTTCGTGGATATCCTTCAGGCGGCACGACTGGCCGTCGATCAGGTATTCGCTTTCTCCCGACCGATACAACCGGCGGGTCACCTCGACCTCGCGGGTCGCCGGCTCGACAATGCCGTTCAGCCCGGGGTGATGGCCATTTCCGCCTCCGCGGCCGCCAGGCCGCTCCGGCGAGACCTCGCCGGAGCTCGCTCCGCGAGCGGAGGCGGGGCCGTTGCCCGGGTCATCCCCGAACTCCTTCAACAGGGAAGGCGGGACGATGACGTTGCCGAAACGAAGGCGGACTTCGGCGGCGCCGGTGGGCTTGCGCGCATCGGAGCCGTTGAAGATCACGTCTTCCATCTTGTCGCCGCGCAGGCTCTTGGCGCTTTGCTCGCCGAGCACCCACGTCAGCGCGTCGGCCACGTTGGACTTACCGCAGCCGTTGGGTCCGACAATGGCGGTGACACCACGGTCGAATGCCAGCTCGGACCGATCCGAGAAGGACTTAAAACCTGAGATTTCTAATCGTTCGAGATGCATTTCGGGATGACTTGGAGGAAGCAGGCGCCAGTCTAACAAGCGCTGCCAATTGTGGCAAGAAAGAAGACACCCCCAATATTTAGGGGGTTTCCCCGGAAACGGGCGTCAGGGCGCCGGGGTCAATTTCCCTGGGGAATCTGGTCGGAAATTGAACCCGGCGTCTTTATTTCTTGGCCAGTTGCTGGAGTTGTTCGGCTTCGGGGAACTTGGAGATCGCGAATCGGGCCTGGGGGTCGACCGTCACGAGCCGCTGGCGCGCGGTGGCGATGTCGAACACAGCTTCATCGATGTTGTAGCGGATCATCGCGCGGATGAAGTCGGCGTCCTTCGTCCAGTCCGCCTCTTCGATCTTCACATTGCGGCCGGTCACGTAGGCCTTGAACTCGGCGACCATCGCATCGTCGACTGCGAAGCCCTTCGCGACGATCTTGCGCGACGGACCGGAGTGGCCGATGCGGGTGTCGCCGGCGGCGCTGAACTGCTCGGCGAACCCGGCGAACAAGCCGCGGCCCTGCAGCGCACGGCCAAAGCGCGTCGGCGAGAAGCCTTCCACCGGGCCATCGAAGCGCAAATCCGGCTCAATGCCGCCGCCCGAGAACACCTTGCGTCCACCGGTGGTGTACTTGAGCTGATCGGGCGTCTTCGCGCGTTCGCTCTGGTCTTTCAGCGCGTAGGTAAGGTACTCGTCGAAGGTGCCGTCCCACGGCCGCTGAATCAGGCGGCCGCTCGGCGTGTAGTAACGCGCCGTGGTCAGCGCGAGCCCGGCGCCGCCGCTGATCTTGTAGACCGACTGCACCAGCGCCTTGCCGAAGGTCGTTTCGCCGACCACCAGCGAGCGGTCGTAGTCCTGCAGCGCGCCCGAGACGATTTCGGAGGCACTGGCGCTATTGCGGTTGACCATCGTGATCATCGGGATGGTGAGGTAGCCGGGCGTGTCGGTGGCGCGGTAATCCGAGTCGGAGTTGGCGACGCGGCCACGCGTGTAGACCACCATCGAGCCACGCGGCACGAAACGGTTGGTGATGCGGATGGCCTGATCGAGCTGGCCGCCCGGATTGCTGCGCAGGTCGAGCACCAGGCGCTTCATGCCCTTCTTGGTGAGCGCCTCGAGCGCCAGGCCGAGGTCTTCATCGGTGTGCTCGGCGAAATCGGTGATACCCACGTAGCCGGTGGTCGCATCGATCATGAACGACGCCGACAGGCTGGGGATGCTCACCTGATCGCGCATCACGTTCATTTCCAGCAGGCGTTCGAAGCCCTTGCGGCGCACGCCGATCTTCACGAACGTGCCCTTGGGTCCCTTGAGCTTGTTGACGGTGGCCTCGGTGGTCCAGCCCTTGGTGCTGATGCCCTCGACATCGGCGATCACGTCGCCGCGGCGAATGCCGTTGGTGAAGGCGGGCGAGCCTTCAAACACCCGCACCGCGGTGATGTCGCCATCGACGGACTGGATGGTCAGCCCCAGCCCGTAGTACCGGCCCTCCTGCCGCTCGCGCATTTGCGCGTAGCTGCGGGGGTCCATGAAGCTCGAATGCGGATCCAGCGTCTGCAGCATGCCGTTGATGGCGCCGTAGACCATGCGGTCCGACTCCACTGGCTCGACATACTGGGCCTGAATGGCACTTAACGCGGATGTGAAGGTGCGGTAATGCTCCGGCACCGTGTTGGCGGTGGCCTGTGCGCCCTTGCCGTAGACCCCGCCAATAACCGCGGAAACCACGATGGCGATAAGAGCAGCGACTACGGAGCGGTAACGCATAGGGCGATGCTAACTGACAAGCCGGGTGTCCGCAAGAAAGAAGGCCTGTCCCCCGTAGCCTTTGGCGGAGGGGGAGGTATACTTCTCATTGGACGTTCGGGGCCCGGAAAGGGCCGGTCCCGTCCTAGCAAGGGAGCTCTTCTATGTTTGGTTCTATCGGAATGCCGGAACTCATCATCATCCTGGTGATTGCGCTCATCATCTTTGGCCCCAGGAAGCTCCCGGAGCTGGGCAAGTCGCTCGGCCGCAGCCTGAACGAGTTCAAAAAGGCGTCAACCGACCTCCAGAACACGCTGGAACAGGAAATCAAGATCGAGGAACAGAAAGAGGCGGCCGCGAAGCCGGTCACGACGGTCGTCCCAGACGATCACGCGACCGAAGCGCCGCGCGAGACCGTGTCGCGCTCCTAGGCACTCAGGCACCCGTACCACCGAGCACCGTGGCTTTAGTCCCTTTCCCCAGCCAGCGTCAAGACGAGGACCCTCGAGACCTGCCCGCGCCGATCTCGAGCACTTCGCCGTTCCAGGAACCCGAAGAGCCGGCCGAAGGCCGGATGACGTTCCTCGAGCACCTGGATGAACTGCGCAAGCGCATCACCCACGCCGTCGGGGCGCTGCTCGTCGGCTTCATCGTCGCGTTCGCGTTCATCGAACGCATCTTCGCGTTTGTCTACCTGCACCTGGCCAAGGACGTGCCGGGCGGAAAGCTGATCTTCACCGAGCCCGCCGAAGCGTTCTTCCTCTGGATCAAGATTGCCGCACTCACCGGCGTACTGATCGCCTCGCCGTACATCATGTGGCAGGTGTGGCTGTTCATCGCGCCGGGCTTGTACTCGAAAGAGAAGAAGCTCGCCATTCCGTTCGTGCTGGTGTCGTCGAGCCTGTTCGTCGGCGGCGCCGCCTTCGCGCACTACTTCGTCTTTCCCGCGGCGTGGCAGTTCTTCGCCTCGTTCTCGAACGAGTTCATGGAGTTCATGCCTCGGGTGGCGCCGGTGTTCAGCCTCTACGTGAAGCTGACCCTGAGCCTGGGCCTGGTCTTCCAGCTCCCGGTGTTGATGTTCGTGCTGGCTCGCCTGGGCATTGTCACCGCCCGATTCCTGCTCAAGAACTTCAAGTACGCCGTCTTGTTCATCTTCATTGCCGCCGCCATCATCACCCCCGACGGTAACCCCGTCGTCCAGGTCATGGTCGCCGGACCGATGGTTGTGCTGTACCTGCTGGGTATTGCAGCCGCGTGGCTTTTCGGGAAATCCAAAAAAACAGATCCAGACGCCGAATAGTCCCTAAAGCCTAAGGTACGTTTGACTTCCGGGCTTTCCGCCTCTACACTGTGCGTATGAAAATCATTCGCCATCTGGCGTTTGGCCTAACTCTTTGTGCCGTGGCTGCGACCAGTGCATGGGCGCAGGACACCCGGCCCGGCAGTGGAACGATCTTTGGTGACACGGGACTTTGGTTTGTCCCGACCGGCGAAACACTGCCCAAGGGGCAATGGAGCGGGAGCTTGAGTCTGGTCAACTTCGACCGGAGCGAAGGCTTCAGCGACATCACCGACATCGGTGGCATGTTTGGCTTCGGCGTGACCGACCGCATCGAGCTGTTCGGCACCATGGGCATGCGCCGCATCGACGCCGACCTCGTCCCGGTCGCTCGCAATGGCCAGCCCCAGGATTACCTGATCAACAAGGGTTGGAGTACCGGCCTGGGTGATCTCGTCCTCGGCGCCAAGTTCAACCTGATGTCCCAGGCGGCCAACAACGGCTACGCCGCGGCGTTGCGCGTTTCGGTCAAAGTGCCCACCGCGAGCACCGACGATGGCCTCGGCACGGGCAAGCCCGACTTCCAGTTCGACCTGATCGGTTCGCGCGAGTTCAACCAGCGTGTTGAGCTCACCGCCTCGGCCGGTTTCAAGGTGCGTGGCCAGCCTGACGGTTACAACCTCACTCAGGGATTCAAATGGGGCATCGGCGGCGCGTTCCCGAGCCGCTCGAAGTTCCGGATGATTGCCGAGATGCACGGCGAGGCCCTCGTCGACCAGGAGCAGACCTACACCGGCGCGTCGCTCGCGTCGATCGGCATGCCCTCCGCCTGGGATCCTGACGCCACCCGCGACCTGTTCGGCGGCTTCCAGTACAACGCCACCAACGGCTTCTTCCTCGGCGCCGGCATCGGCTACACCGCGTCGTATGCCCTGCACCGCGGCGACTTCACGGTGTCGGAGGACAGCGACTTCGACCGCCTTGGCCTGCAGGTGCGCCTGGGCTTCTACCCCTCGGGCGTCCGCGCTTACGCGCCGTCAGTGATGGTCCAGCCGGCCGCGCCGGTCGCACCGCCCCTGCCGGGCAACCGCCCGCCGACGGTCAAGGCGCGCTGCGAGCCGTGCACGGTCGAAGTCGGCCGCCAGCTGACCGCCTCGGCCGACGCGCAAGACCCGGACGGCGACACGCTTCGCTACCGCTGGTCGAGCCCGACGGGTTCGTTCGGCAACGCGGCTGACCGCCAGACGCCGTGGACCGCTCCCGGCCAGGTTGGCGCTGTGCCGCTCACCGTCACCGTGGACGATGGCAAGGGCATGACGGCGACCGACACCATCACGGTGCAGGTCATCGCACCAGCCGCGAAGAAGCAGTTCGTGTTTGAAGACGTGCACTTCGACTTCGACCGCTACTCGCTGCGCGCGGAAGCCACGCGCATTCTCGACGAAGCGATCAAGGCGATGAGCGAAGACCCGAACCTGCGCCTGATGGTTGAAGGCCACACCTGCAACATCGGCACGACCGAGTACAACCTGGCCCTCGGCGAGCGCCGCTCGGCCGCGGTGCGCGAATACCTGGCCAGCCGTGGCGTCGCCGCGACCCGCCTGCAGACCGTCAGCTACGGCGAAGAACGTCCGAAGCACGACAACTCGCGCGAAGAGACGCGTCGTCTCAACCGCCGCGCGGCGATGACGATTCGGATGCAGTAACGGCGAAGAACAAAGAACAAAGAACAAAGAACAAAGTACAAAGAACAAAGAACGAATTACCAATAACAAAGGGCGGGGCGCCGAGAGGCTCCCCGCCCTTTTCCGTTGACCGCGACGCGCTGAGGCTAGGCGGAGACGAGCACCTCGAAGCCGCCGAAGTTCATGCGCTTCATGTCGAACGTCTGGGCATCGGTCATCATCGCGTCCATCCGCTTGTCGCCCATGACCTTCTTGTTAACCGCAGCACGGTGCGCCTTCGACTTATAGACGATCCACGCGAAGATGACGAGCTCGCCGGCCTTGAGCTTTGTCACTTTCGAAAACGACGTCGACATCCCCGGGTGCGGCTTCAGGTCGTCGCCCACACACTCGACGTAATCGAGCGCGCCATGGTCTTTCCACACCTTGGACGCCTTGCGGGCGATGGTACGGTACTCCGCCAGGCGTTTCTTCGGAATCACGAACAGGAATCCATCAACGTACTGAGCCATATGAACTCTCCCTTGCTTAATAGGCCTTGGCGAACCAGGCACTGACCTTGCCGGGCTTGCCGCACTTGATGCACGGCTTGCCAGGCGCCTGGTCGTAACCGACCGGAATGTTGCGGATGGTCGCCTGCGTCTCGGCCTTGATGTCGGCCTCGCACTGCGCTTCTTCGCACCAGGGCGCAATCACGAACCCCGGGCGCCCTTCCATGGCCGACTTGAGCTCGTCGTAGCTGTCGGCCTTCGAGGTATGTTCATCGCGGAAGGTGCGGGCGCGCTCGAGCAAACTCGTCTGGATCTCGGCCAGCAGCGCCTTGATGGCATCGGCCAGGCCGGCCATGGGAATCGAGGCCTTGGCGCGGGTGTCGCGGCGGGCCGCAAACACCGACTGCTTCTCGATGTCCTTGGGGCCAATTTCGAGACGCAGCGGAACCCCGCGCATTTCATACTCCGCGAACTTCCAGCCCGGCGTCTGGCTCTCGTCGGCATCGAGCTTCACGCGAATGCCGGCCGCCTTCAGTTCAGCGGCAATCTCCTCGCACTTGGGCAGCACGGTCTCTTTCCAGGTGCCGCGCGGAATGGGTACGATCACCACCTGGAAGGGCGCGATCGCCGGCGGCAGGATCAGCCCGCTGTCGTCGCCGTGCGTCATGATCACGCCGCCGATGAGGCGCGTCGAGACCCCCCACGACGTGGTCCAGGCGTGCTGCAGCGTCTTGTCGCGGCCCTGGAACTGGATCTCGAAGGCCTTGGCGAAGTTCTGGCCGAGGTTGTGCGACGTGCCGGCCTGCAACGCGCGGCCGTCACCCATCAGCGCTTCGATCGAATAGGTCTTCGAGGCGCCGGCGAACTTTTCGCTGTCGCTCTTCTGGCCGTCAACCACCGGCATGGCCAGCACGTTCTCGGCGAACTCCTTGTAGATGCCGAGAATCATCATGGTCTCGGCCTGGGCCTCCTCGGCGGTTTCGTGAGCCGTGTGCCCTTCCTGCCAGAGGAACTCGGTCGTGCGCAGGAACGGACGCGTGACCTTCTCCCAGCGGACCACGTTGGCCCACTGGTTGATCAGCACGGGCAGGTCGCGCCACGACTGGATCCACTTCTGGTACATGACGCCGAAGATGGTCTCGGACGTCGGCCGGACGACCAGCTTCTCTTCCAGTTCCTCACCACCTCCGTGGGTGACATACGCCACCTGCGGCGCAAAGCCCTCGACGTGCTGCGCTTCCTTGAGGAGCAGGCTCTCGGGAATCAGCAGGGGGAAGTAGGCGTTGACGTGGCCGGTGGCCTTGAAGCGCTGATCGAGCTGCGCCTGGATCAGTTCCCAGATGGCGTAGCCGTACGGCCGGATGACCATGAAGCCCTTGACCGGCGAGTAGTCGGCCAGTTCGGCCTTGCGGACCACATCGAGGTACCACTTCGAGAAGTCGACCGACTGCTTGGTGATTTCCGTAACGAACGCATCGTCTTGATTAGGTTTCGCGGCCATGGGCTCCCGGGTTTCTTTCTGAAATATGAACCTTAAATTTTACGTCATCTCGGGCCGGGAAGTCGGCCCGTGCGTGCCCGCCGCGGGTTTCCTCGCGCCGGAGCGCCGCGCGCGCCATGAGCCGGCCCACCGTGACCATCGAGGCGACGCGCCAAACGGCCGCCGACAGCCCGCCCGCGTCGATGCGTGGCGCCAGCGCCGCGTACCACCCATCGAGACGCGCCACCGCTTGCTCGAGCGACGCGCCGTCGCGCATCAAGCCGACCGAAGTCCACATCAGCTCTCGAACCGCGTCTTCGGTCGGCCCGCCTTCGCTCGCCCAGTCGCGCGCGAGCTTCGGCGAGGTCTCGCCGTAGCGGCCTTCGGCCGCGGAGGCGGACACCCTTGGCACTTCTCGCAACGCCTCCTCCGCGAAGCGTCCAGCCTCCGCAGGCAGCAGCATGGCTTGCGCGGCACGGGCGCCGAAGACCAGGCCTTCGAGCAGCGAGTTGCTGGCCAGGCGGTTGGCGCCGTGCACCCCCGTGCAGGCCACTTCACCCGCGGCCAACAGGCCCGGCACCGAGGTGCGGCCCCACAGGTCGGTCACAACCCCGCCCATCACGTAGTGCGCGGCTGGCCCGACCGGGACGCGGTCGGCGGCCAGGTCGAAGCCGGCGCTGCGGCACGCCTCGGCAATGGTCGGAAAGCGCCGGTGCACCCACGCCGCATCGAGGTGCTGCATCGAGAGGTACACCGGCTGGCCGGTGCGCTGCTGCTCACGGACGATGGCGCGCGACACGAGGTCTCGCGATGCCAGCTCGCCTGCCGGCTCGTAGCGCGTCATGAACCGCTCGCCGGCGTCGTTGAGCAGATACGCCCCTTCGCCGCGCATGGCCTCGGACAACAGGAATCGCGGCGCTCCGGGCGCGCTGAGCGCCGTCGGGTGGAACTGCACAAACTCCAGGTCGGCCACCGCCGCGCCGCACATCCAGCCCAGCGTCACGCCGTCGCCGGTCGCCACCGAGGGATTGGTCGTCTCGCGGAACACCTGTCCGGCACCGCCGGTGGCGATGAGCACTGCCGACGCCTCTACGGTGTGCGTGCCATGCTCATCCTCGTAGGAGGCACCGACGCACTTGCCGCCACGCACCAGCAACCGGGTCGCCCGCGCGTTGCGCTCGACACGCACGCGCGATTGTTCAGCCACCTGGTGCCACAAGGCGCGGCCAATCTCGCGGCCGGTCGCATCAGCCGCGTGCAGCACCCGGCGCTGCCCATGCGCGCCCTCGCGGCCGAACGACAGTTCCCCAGACGGCTCGCGATCGAAACGCGCGCCTGCGGCGATCAACTCGCGGGTGTAGCGCACACCGTCTTCCACCAGCACGCGGACCGCCTCGGCCACGCACAACCCGTCGCCGGCTGCCATCGTGTCCGCCGCATGCAAGCGAGGTGAATCGTCCGCCCCCAGGGCGGCGGCGATGCCCCCTTGCGCGTAGCCGGTGTTGCTTTCGGTGGGATCGGCCTTGGTGAGAATCACGACGTCGCCGGCGAGCGCCAGATCGACCGTCGCGCGCAACCCTGCGATGCCGCTGCCAATGACCAGGAAATCACAACGACGAATCACTGCAGTGATCGTATCAGGCTTGGGGCTTGGGGCTTGGGGCTTGGGGCTTGGGGCTTGGGGCTTGGGACTTGAGGCTTGGTGCTATTCTACGAATGCTACATGCCACCCACCCGCATCGGGGTGACCGCCGCCGCGGGCGCCTACTCGGTTCTTATCGGCGAACAGACCATCGACACCCTGGGACGCGAGCTGGACGATGCCGGGCTGGGACCACGCCGCGTCATCGTGTCGAGCCCACGCGTGTGGGAGCTGCACGGTTCGCGCTTTCGCAAGTCTGGCGCCCCACGCACGCCGGTGCTGGTCGATGACGGCGAGAAGAACAAGAACCTCGCCGGCGTCTCGCGCGTCCACGATGCGCTGGTCAAGGGCAAGGCCGACCGCTCGACCGTCGTCATTGCCGTCGGCGGCGGGGTCATCGGCGACCTCGTGGGGTTTGCCGCCGCCACCTACCTGCGGGGCATCCGTGTCGTCCATGTGCCGACCACGCTGCTGGCACAAGTGGACAGCGCCATCGGCGGCAAGACCGGCGTCAATCACGCCCTCGGCAAGAACCTGATTGGGTCGTTTCACGCACCGAGCCTGGTCGTCGCCGATCCGGTGGTGCTCGACACGCTGCCGCGTCGCGAGTTCCGGGCCGGCCTGTATGAAGTGATCAAATACGGCGTGATCGCCGAACCCGCGCTCCTGGATCGCATGCGGACGACGCTGCCGGCGATTTTCGCGCGCGAGCCAGGCGCGGTGGCTCCGCTGGTGGCGGCGTCGTGCCGGATCAAGGCGCAGGTGGTCTCCGCCGACGAACGCGAGGGCGGCCTGCGGCGCATCCTGAACTTCGGCCACACCATGGGCCATGCCCTCGAAGCGGCGACGAAGTACAAGCGCTTTCGCCACGGCGAAGCGGTCGGCTACGGCATGCTGGCGGCGCTATCGCTGGGCGTGGCCCGTGGCGTGACGCCGCGATCGCTATATGACGAAGTGCTGGAGCTCATCACCCACATGGGCCCGCTGCCGCCGGTCTCGGACATCTCGTCGGCAGAAACGCTGGCGGCCATGGGCCGCGACAAGAAGGTCGTGGCCGGCACGCTCCATTTCGTGGCCGCGACCAAACGCGGCGAAACAGCGACGCTGACCGACGTGACGTCTAAAGAATTGAAGGCGGCCCTCAAGAAATTGGGACTGCGCGCGTGAAGTCCGCTTAGAGAGCCCGACGCTACATCCGGTGCTCGCGCAGCTTGGCTTCGAGCGTCTTGAAGTTGACCTGTAGCAGGTCGGCGGCGCGGCCGCGATCGCCCCCCGCATCATGCAACGCCTGCTGAATCTTGCGACGCTCCACCTCGGCCACTGTGCGCGCGGTCGCGTCAGCCAGGCTGCCACGCAGGTCAATCCGGTCCCACGGGTCGATGGCCGACCCGCTTCGTGGCACCGGCGACAGGATCAGGTGCCGCGGTAACAGCGTGTCGCCGTCGGCGAGAATCACCGCCCGCTCGATCGCGTTCTGCAACTCGCGGATGTTGCCCGGCCAGTCGTGCGCCATCAACTCCGCGACGGCCTCTGGCGACAGCGAAATTTTCTTGCCGACATCACGCGACACCCGCTCGACGAAATGGTGAGCGAGCTTGGGGATGTCGGCCCGGCGATCGCGCAGGGCGGGCACTTCCACGGGGAACACCGACAGGCGGAAGTACAAGTCCTCGCGGAACTGCCGCGCCGCGACGGCCTGCCGCAGGCCGCGATTGGTGGCCGCGACGATGCGGACGTCGAGCTGAATCGGTGCGCCGCCGCCCAGTCGTTCGATTTTCCTGGTTTCAATGGCCCGCAGCATCTTGGCCTGCACGGTCATCGGCATTTCGCCAATCTCGTCGAGGAACAGCGTGCCGCGCTGTGCCAGCTCGAAGCGCCCGAGCTTGCGTTGGTTCGCGCCGGTGAAGGCGCCGCGCTCGTAGCCGAACAGCTCGGCCTCGAGCAACGTGTCGGGAATGGCGGCGCAATTGATGGCGACAAACGGGCCGCCCGCACGCGGGCTGCGGTCGTGCAGGGCGCGTGCACACAGCTCCTTGCCCGTGCCGCTCTCCCCCTCGAGCAACACCGTCGTGTCGGTGGCGGCGGCGCGATCAATCGCTGTCATCACCTGCCGCAGGGCCGGCGAGTCGCCGATGATGTGCGGCCCGCCGCGGCGGGCCGCGGCCTCTTCTTTCAGCAGCCGATATTCGCCAAGCAGGCGGCGCTGCGCCAGCGCGCGCTCCACCAGCAGGAGCAAGTGGTCGGGATCAACCGGCTTGGCCAGAAAGTCGAGGGCGCCCTGCTTCATGGCTGCGACCGCGTCCTGAATGCTGCCGTGGGCGGTCATCACGATTACCGGCAACTCGGGGTCGGTTTCCTTGGCGGCACGCAACACGCCCAGGCCATCGCCCACCGGCAGGCGCAAGTCGGACAGGACAATGGCGGGCTGGGTGTCGCGAAGCGCCGCGACCGCCTCGGCTTCGTCGCGCGCTTCGATGACCGCGTGGCCCTGCGCCTCGAGCGCCAGGCGCAGCATGGCGCGCAGCGAGTCCTTGTCTTCGACCAGTAGAATCGACGCCGCTGTCTCTGCGGCTCGCGCGCTCACGCGGCTGGACGCAGCCAGCCAGCGGGCACGCCGGCCCGACGGGCTTCCTCTTCAATCTTGACGATCTCGGCTTCCTGCGCCGCCTGCTCGACGCGCAGCCGCTCCAGTTCGGCCAGCGCCGTCTGCCGATCGGTCTGGATGACGGCGCGCTGCGCGGGATCGTCTCGATTGACGAAGTCGGTGGTCAGCGCGTTGATGCGGCTTTGCAGGGCGGCCGCGAGGACTCGCGAGCGGTCGACCGCGGCGCGGGCCATGGCGATGCGGTTGGCCCAATAGGCCTGGTCGCGGACGACCGGCGTCGCCGCCGGGGACGTGCCGCCAGGCAAGTTCACTTCCGGAACGACGGTGTCAGGCGCTACCGGGGCATCTGAGGGAGGCGGTTGCGGCGCTGGCCGCGACGGCGTGTTGTCGGGCTTGAGGTTGTTGTTGGTGTAGACCCGGGTCGCCTTCTTCGAACTCTTGCGGCGCGACTCCTCGGCCCGGGCGACGTCGGCCAGCGTCTGGGGTGCGCCGGGCGGCTCCTGGGCGGTGACCAGGGTCGAACCGATCAGCACGCTGACGGTCAGGACGGCAGATGCGCGTGTCATGGTCGTTGTTATCGGCCGAATGGCCGGCTCCCCCCTGCCCCCGATCGTACGACCCGCGCCTCGGCGGGTCAAGGAACCAACTGGCGCACTTCCCGCCACGATTGCACACGAAGGCCGGGCTGGCAGATTTCTGCCTCGCCGACCGTGAAACACACGCTCGCCAGCTCGGCCTCGACGGCGTGCCGCGCGCCAAGGGCGCCGAATGCCGCCGCCCTCACGCGCACGACTCCGCGTCCCTCGTCTTCACCGTCAATGGACGGGTCGCCGTCGATCTCCCGCCAGTCGTCGGCAATCCAGACCGCCAGGTAGCTCGGCGCTGGACGCTGCAACTGGGTGAGATTCTCGAGCGGCCCGAACGCATACAACCGCCATCGGGGGTTGTTCTCGCTCCATGGCCGGTCGGTCGAGATCGCGTCCATCTGGGCTGGCGTGCACGCGGTCGCCTTGCCGCAGTTGAGCATGTTGGTCTCGGCCGTCAGATTGACGGCTCCGCCGCCGGGAATGGCGCGAACGCCGGTCGGCGCGCCGTCCGAGAAGGGCGCCTGCTCGGTGCCGGCGAGCACCGCGTCCCAATCGGCACGCGCCAGGGCGTGTGCGGCCAGTTCGACGCCCGCGTCGGCCGCGTGCAGCAGGGCCGCCGCGCCCTTCTGGTTGCCGGTCGCGAGGCGATCCATGAACACCATGACGGCGAGGCCCAGACCAACCGCCGACAGGAAGCTGGTCACCAGCAACACCAGGATCAAGGCAATGCCGCGCGAGCTGGTCATGACGGATTCCTCAGCGCGATGGCGACGCGCCGCGTGCGGGTCAAGACGCGTCGATTGGCACCTGGCGAGTTCGAGCCCACTTGCACTTCCACGTCGATGCGGGTCATCACCCCCGACGCGGGCGACCGGGTGAGATTGAGCGTCAGGACGTAGTCGTCGATTGGCTGCACGGCACCACCGGCTGTCTCGCGCACCAGCGCCAGCGAGCCATCGGCTTGCGCGGCGAGACGGTAGGAGTCCGCCGAAACGGCAAACACAGCTGAGCCCCGAGCGTAGGCATCGCTCAGGGCCAGCGATGGCCGGATCGAGGTGGTGCCCGGGTGGGTCGAGCCGACGGCAAAGATGTTCAGGCGGCCCTCGCGGTTCACAATGGCCGCCACGGCGCCGGGCGTGAAGCCGCAGACATCGGCCACGGCTGGACAATGCGCATCAGGATGCAGCTGTAGTGCGTCAGAGGGTGCCGACTGATCGGACGCGAGCGTGCCCTGGCCGGGACCGGTGATCGCGACAACCCGCAGCGCGTGAAACACCTGGCTGCCTTCATCCAGGTCCAGCAACTCGATCGCCGGCGCGCGCGCGAGCGCCACCCCCTGCTCGTGGGCAGACAACCACGCGGCCGAACGAACGGCACGGGTCAGCACATCGATGATCGTCCGCTCACGCTGCTGCAGGTCGAGTGCCTCCGGCGTCGCGTCGAACGCGGCGCGTGCGTGCGGGGTGACGGCCGCAATCCCGCCAGAGAGCAATGCGCAAACGGTCAGGGCCACCAGCAACTCGATCAGCGAGAACCCGCGGCAGGTCGTGCCTGCCGTCCGCCGGTTTGACGGCCCCGTCATGGCTGTCGCACCCGCACCGTGGCCAGGCAGGCCACCGCCGCGCGCAGCGGCAAGCCGCCGGCCGGCCAGCGGAACACGCACACTTCGATCACCAACGCTTCGGGGACGTAGAGATCGAGCGCACTCACGCGCCAGCGGCGCGTGAAGACGGGGCCGGCCCCACTCTCGGGAGCCACGACCGCGCCACCGGCATCGACGTGATCGGTGAATCCGTCAGTGTCGTGGTCGAGTCCGCCGCCGGCCACTGCGAGCGCCGGGTCGGTGATGGGCGCACCCACGGGATCGAATGTAAAGGGCAGGGACCGAAACACCTCGATCTTGTCCGCGGCCGCGGACAGCGCCGCAGCTTGCGAGCCCGCATCGCGGGTCGTCTGGACGCTGAGCGCGAGCAGGTGAGCGAGGCCCGCCAGCGCCGTGACGAGAATGCCGGTCGCGACCATCGTCTCGATCAAGGTGAAGCCGTCGTGATTGGAGTGGCGAATGCGCTGCATGCCCGTGAAGGTGCAAGCGGCCTGCCGGGCGCCAGGCCGCACGTTTCAGAGGCTATTGCGAGAGATTCGCCGGGAAGGAAGATGGCACGGGATCTGAAGCAATCAGTTTCTGATCACCCGGTCCGGCATCCTGGCGGCAGAAATTTACGAGGGCTCGAGCACCGGCAGACGGACCTGGAATCGCGCGCCGCCCGACGGGCTGCTGCCCGCGACGATCACGCCGTTGTGCGACACGATCACCTTTTGCACAATCGCCAGGCCCAGGCCGGTGCCCGCCGCCTTGGTCGTCGCAAAGGGCTGGAACAGCCGGCTGAGCGCGGCCGGCGACAGGCCGGGGCCGTTGTCGTCCACCGTGACCAGGACGTCGCCGGCGACCACTTCGCCGCGCACCACCACTTGCGGCGGTGCTTCCCCACCAGCACACGCCTCGAGGCTGTTGCGCAGCAGGTTGCTGAACGCCTGTCGCAGCAGGACATCGTCGCCATTCACCGTGGCGAAGGCGCCTGCGAGGGCCGTCACGTGCGCCGCGCCAGGCAAGTCCTCGATCGCCCGCGCCAGGACGGCGCGCAGGTCCACCGGCGCCATGGCGAACTGTTCGGGGCGGGCGAACCGCAGGAAGTTGGTCACGACTTCGCCAAGGGCGGTGGTCTCGGCTCGAATGCCTTCGACGTAGGTGCGCGCCGGCTCCGGCAGGGCCGCGGGATCGAGCAACCGCCCGTAGCCATGGATGGTGGCCAGCCCGTTGCGGAACTCGTGGGCCAGTCCGGCGGTCAGCTCGCCCAGCCGCGCCAGTGCTTCCTTCAGCCGCAAGCGTTCTTCGAGTTCAACGACCGCGGTGAGATCAGTGAACAGGCACACGGCCGCCTGCATGTCGCCATCGGCGCCGGTAATGGGTGAAACCGTGACCCCCAGGTGCGATGGCTTTGCGCCCCCCTCAACGGTCACGGTGCGGCGCACGATCGGGGTGGTCGTCTTCAGCGCCTCGTCGATCACGGCCGCAAGCGCCGGCACCCCCTTCAGCACCTCGCTGACCGTCCCCGTTGCCGCCACGTCGAGACCCAGGATGCGGCGTGCGGCCGGATTCATGGTTTGCACCACGCCGGCACGATCGACGACGACCATGCCGGATGTCAGGCCGGCGACAATCTGGCCGGCCAGACGCTCGGAGGCCTCGGCCCGCGCCGCCATCTGGCGCTCTTGCGCCTTCAGCTTGGTGACGGCTTCCTGCAGGGCCATCGACAGCAAGGCGGTGTCGCCGCCCTCGTTCTTGCGCGCCCGCTTGCGCCCGCTCGCCGCGCGCACCAGCATGACCACCGTCACGACCATCAGGAAAGCCATGAGCAGCGCGAGGCCGAGCAGCGCGGGACCGGCCGTGGTGAGACTGTTCACGTCAGTAGAACCCCGCGTACCAGGCGATCAAGGGCTCGCCGACCAGCATGGCCGCCAGTGCGCCGAGCGCGAGGAAAGTCCCGAAGGGCAAGGCCAGCTTCATGCCGCCGCGTTGGGTCGCGATCAGGGCCATGCCGATGGCCGCGCCCGAGAACGACGACAGCACCAGCGTCACCAGCACGGCCTTCCAGCCGAGGAAGGCGCCGATCATCGCCAGCATTTTCACGTCGCCCATGCCCAGGCCTTCTTCACGGCGCACGGCATAGTAGGCTGCGGCAATCCCGTACAGAACCCCGCCGCCGACCACCGTGCCGATCAGCGCGTCCTGCCAGCCCGGGGGCGCGATCGTGCTGAACATCAATCCAATCACGATGCCGGGCAGCGTGATCGAGTTCGGCAGAATCTGGTGCTCGAGGTCGATGCCGAACAGGACCACGAGAATCGTGACCAGGATCAGCCGGCTCGCCAGGAGCGGGCCGACGGGGGTCAGCCACACCACGAGCACGAACAACATCGCCGTCACGATCTCGACAATGGGGTACTGCGCCGAGATCGGCGCGCGGCAGCCCCGGCACTTGCCGGCCAGCAGCGCCCAGCTGAGGACCGGCACGTTGTCGTACCAGCGCAGCTGGTAGCCACACCTGGGGCACCGCGAGCCTGGCGAGATCAGCGACTGCCCGAGCGGCAGGCGGTAGATCACGACATTGAGGAAGCTGCCGATGCTGAGGCCCATCAGCAGGGCGATCAGCAGCAGCGGCATGTCTACCATCATGGCGTCGCGACTCCCGTTCCCGGTTGCGGCCACGGCAGCGGCCACAAGGTTGATTCCCGCGCCACGTCGATGCGTCCGGTCGCGGGATCGAGCGCATACGGCACACCGGTGGCATCCAGTGGCAGTCCGCGCATCCGCTCGCCGGCGATCAACTCGCGCCAGTCGCGCGGCGCGCGACCCGTACGGCTGGTGAACCGCTGCGAGATCAGGTTCAACTGGTCGACCACGTCCATGGCATCGATCTGCGCCAGCCGGTGCTGCGCATTGCGCCGCAGCCATTCGATGTCGGTGTCACCGAGCTGGCGCCACAGCTGGCGCGACGACTGCCGATCACCGCCGGTGGCAAGCGTCGTGGCGGCCAACGGCTTCAGCCAGACGGGCGCACCGGGCAGCTGCGCGCTCTTCTCGAACCAGGACGCGGCGGCCTTGTAGTCGTGCAGCCACCAGTAGTAGACGAAGCCAATATCGTGCGAGTACTCCCACGTCGTGGGATTGGCGGCGAGGCCGCGCTGCAGCAGCGCGATGGCGCGATCGGGGCGGCCAGGGCCGTTCGGGTATGCCTCGGTCAGGAAGATGGCGCCGAAGCGATAGGCGACCTTGAACTGCGGATCCAGCGTCGTGACGAACGTCAGCAGCGGATCGAGCAAGCCGAAGTCGCGGCCTTCCCCGGGTGACCGCCGCTTTCCGCCGTAGTACACGACGGCGCGAATCCAGTACGTGTCGGCCACCAGGTTTGCGAAGCCGAGCGAGAGCCGCTTCAGCATCGGGCCCGACTGAAACCACAGCAGTGGCGTGGCCGGCTCGTAGGGTTGCCAGCCACGGCCGCGAACCACTTGCACGCCGATCGACAGCGACAGCAGGGCCGCGACCGCAGCCACCAGCCACTTGCTCGACGGACGCTCGGTTGACCGGACGGACGGGGCAAGCGGCATGGCGGTGCTACTTGAAATCGCGGCGCCGGAAAATGGCCACTGTCGCGGCCAGCAATGCGGCGATGTAGATGGCGGCGTACAGCAACGTGAAGCCCGCATGCGACGCGGAGACCGGCATGCCGTAGACGACTTCCGCGCGCACGTTGAACGGCGCCAGGTTTGGCAGCACGTAGTACAACGCCCGGGCCAGCCACGCGACCGCCGGTTGATCCACCACCTGCTCGAACTGCCGCAAGTCGGCGTTGAAGTGACCGGCCACCCAGAGGCCCACGGTGAGCAGGGCCGACAACAGCGGGCTCGAGAAACTGGAGAAGAACAGCGCCAGCGCGGTCACCAACGCCAGTTCGCCCATCATCAACACGATCGCCACGAGCTGCCTGGGATCGAGGGCCGGCGCCGCCCAACTGGCGCGCATCGCGGGTGTCGCCGTGGCGTCCATGTAGAACAGCACGAGGTAGTAGGCCACGGTCATCACCGAGAGGTTCACCGCCAGCGTGACCAGGAGCCCGAAGTACTTCCCCAGGATGAACTGGGCCCTGGTCACCGGCTTGGTCAGCAGGCCGAACACGCTCTTGCGCTCGACCTCTTTCGCCACCAGGCCAATGCCGATGAAGACGGCGATCGCCAGGCCGAACACCGACATGGCCGCGAGGCCGAGGTCCTTGATGATCTTGAGATCCTGGCCCGCGGTCAGCTCGCTGATCAGGTACGACGCGGCCATCATCAGCACCGCGAACACCACCATGGTGTACGGCACGCGATCCCGAACCGATTCCCGGAAGGCGGCGCCGGCGACGATCGCGATGGTCCTCATGCGCCGACCCCGCGGGTATCGCGCGCCGCCGTCGCGGCCACGGCCTGCACGAAATAGTCCTCGAGCGTTTCCCGCACGGGGTTGAGCGAGATGATGTGCGCACCACGGCGCGCCAGGTCCGCGAGCAACCGATCGGGCTCGGCGGCCGGCCCGAGGTGCAGCATCACATGGCCATCGCCCAGTTCAGTGATGCGCGGCGCGAGCGGCGCCAGGTCGGGACGCAGGGTCTCGCTCACGCCCGACACCACCAGTTCCCAGCCCTTCAGCTCGAACGCCAGGATCTCGGACAGCGGACCCGATGCGACCAGCCGTCCCTGGACCAGGACACCAACCCGCGTGCATAGCGCCTCGGCATCGGACAGGATGTGCGAGCTGAAAAACACGGTGCAGCCGCGCGCCCGCAGCGCCAGGATCAGATCGCGGACGTGCCGGCGGCCGAGCGGATCGAGACCCGACATCGGCTCGTCGAGGAACACGACCTCGGGCTCGTTCAACAACGCCTGCGCCAGGCCAACCCGCTGGATCATCCCTTTCGAGAAGCGTCGCAGGCGCAAGCGCCGCTCCTTGCCAATGGCGACTTCGTCCAACACGCGCGAGACCCGCGCCGACAGATCGGCACCACGGTAACCAAACAGCCGCGCAAAGTACGTGAGCAGCTCTTCGGCGGTCAGGTAGTCGTAGTAGTAGGGGTTCTCGGCCAGGAAGCCGATGCGCTGACGAACAGCGGCATCGCCAACCGGCCGTCCGAGTATGCGGGCGTGGCCGGCGGTCGGATAGAGCAGCTGCATCAGCAGCTTCAACGCCGTGCTCTTCCCCGCGCCGTTGGGGCCGAGGAAGCCGAAGACCTCTCCTGATTCAACGCTGAGCGTGAGGCGGTCGAGCGCGCGGTAAGGCCGAGGTCGCCAGAACCCGACCGTGAAGTCCTTGGTCAGCCCCTCGGTCTCGATCGCGGCGGCCATTACTTTCCGCTGGTGACCCGCCGCAGCTCCCAGGCGATGGCCGCATCGAAGTACTCGGCCCGCAGGCCGGGCAGGCGCATGCCATTCATGTAGAACGTCGGGGTGCCGGACACCTTGAGCGCGCTGCCCTGCGCGATGTCGGCCTTGACGAGTTCCAGTGTCGCGGCATACCGCGCGTCGAAGTCGGTGACGCCGGCAACCGTCTGGACTGCCGCCTTGACGCTGGCCGTCGACAACGACGGCTGGTTGGCGAACAGCCAGTCTTCCATCGCGTCGGCCTTGCCCTTCTCGCGGGCCAGGCGCACGGCCACGGCCGCCTCGCAGGCGGCAGGGTGCAAGTCCTGGGTCACAAACGCATTGCACTCGCGTTCGAGCGCGAAGTCGCGCGTCACGTAGCGAACCTTGCCGGGCTGCTGCTTCGCCCACTTCGCAAAAATCGGCTTGTAGTCCATGAAGGTCTGTCGGCACGGCGGGCACTGGTAGTCGTTGAACTTGACGACGACGACCGCGGCACCATCGTTCGGGACGAGCAGCGGCACCCTCGGCTGCTGCGCCAGGTACGCCTCGAACTGCGTGATCTGGTCGGCGGTGAGCGCGGGAGTGGCTGGCGCCTGCTCGCCTTCGACCGCGGTGTCAGCTTCGGCGGACACCGTCGCCACCGACTCGCCGGGGAACCACGCGACCGCGGCGCCGGCAACGATCACAAAGGCGGCCGCGGCGGCCAGTGCCGACGGCGAACGGAACAGGAGGCGCAAATCGGCAAGGGCACGGGTCGGGAGACTGGTCATGGGATACCTGGTGGTTGATCCTGACAGCAGGAACAACCCGATGACGGCTACGTACGTGCCGATGCACAGCGCGCAGACCGCATTGAGAATGACGAACGACGCGTAGGCGAGATAAAGCACGACGGCCAGGCCGATCGTCGAGGCCGCGAACACATAGCCGGCCAGGTTGTCCGCCGCGGCCGGCGATGACGAGCACAACCCCACCAGGCCAAGCACGAAGGTGAAGAAAATCGCACCAAACACCGCGACCGGCACGCCACCCACCGAACCGTAGCGGCTCGAATACGCTTCGGTGCAACTGAACGTCGCGTTCACGTCGCAGAAGCTGGCATAGGTCGGGTCGTTCAGAAGCTGATAGTGCACGAAGGCCGAGGCCGAGGACGCCGCGAGCCCGAGCAAGGCAAAGGCCACGAGCCAGGGTGTCCTGGACGGCGCTGCGGCAAGCGGTGAGGCGGGGGCGCGAGACATGGCTGAGATTCTACCGCGTACGGTCGAACGGGGTGCGGCACCGCCGCACCCCGTTCGCCATTCTGACTTCGAAGCCGCGGACGCCTTACTGCAGGACGGCGCCGGTGGCCGGGGCCGCGTTGCCCTCGTCTTCAGCGCTCAGGGTCGAGGTGTGCGTGTAGATGGTGCCCAGCGTGTTGGTCCAGAAGTAGCGCACGCCGGTCGAGTTCTCGGTAACCGGATCCGCGAACACGAAGTAGGAGCTCACCAGGTCGGCACCGGCCACGCCGTTGCACGACGCCAAGGTGCCCGCGTCCGCGTCGCTGCCCTCATCGAGGGTGATCTCGTAGCCGCTCTTCTCGAGCGACGCACCGGCCGCCACACCGCCCAGGTCGGGGCTGATGAACGGGGCGCCGCCGCCGGAGGGAGCACCGAGGTCTTCCGTGCCCGACGCGTAGAAGCCGTTGGCGCAGCTCGACGCGAACGCCTGCTGCGAGCTGTTGATCGCGCGGAGCGAGCCGATGGCCGACGCTTCGTTGCCTGACATGCGGGCACGAAGCAGGCCGGGAACCGCGATGGCGGCGATGATGCCGATGATCGCGACGACGATCAGCAGTTCGATGAGCGTGAAGCCCTTGTTGCTACGAATACGCATGATGTTCTCCTCAAAGTCTTTCCGGTTGCCGCAGGTTGTGGTCGTCTGATTTCGTCAACGCCGCTCACCTCGCGGCGGCGTCGTCTGGCCCGTCCTAGAGCAACCCTCGTACCATTTTCATGGGAGAGGTGCCGAAGCAGACCAAGTCACTGTAACGGAAGGGTTTATCGGACAGTGGCGTCCGAACATCCAGTCCTGCAACCATGCCGCAAACCGGTAAACCTGACAGAAAGTGTCAAGCCCGGCTGTCAGTTATTGTCATATTCGCTGGCAGACCCGCGTACGGCGTGGTGGATTGATGCCTATCCAGGGATTTCGACGACCCATAGACCGCTGGCCTCGTAGATCTTGTTGAATCCAAATGACTTGCGAGGTAAAGGCTGTCGCCGCAACGAGACGATGTAGCGGATGCCGGCGGCCTTCCATGACGGAAGGCTAGCCCCTGGATCGGCGGAGACGACGCCCTTCCGGCCGGTCCGGAGATAGACCAAACCGGGGTTGGTTGACGCCACCGCGGCTTGGGCCGGCAGCGTCCGGTCCAGCCAGGCCAACAGATCGTCCACCGCGCGCGCGTCGGCCTGCCAAGGCACCGCCACCGGATTAGCGGCCTTGATGCGAATGAACTGGGCATGGTCGATCACCTGCAACGCGATCAGAAGCGCCATCGCCATGCGGACAGCCGCCGCACCGCCTGGCTGATGCGTGCGCAGCACCCGATCGCCAACCGCACGGATGCCGCTCGCGAGATACAGCCACAGGAATGGCGCGAGCGGCAGCAGGTAGCGAAACGTCCGAGTCGGCACCAGGACGATCATGACCAGCGTCGCCACCACCAACGCATCCGCCGCACTCGGACCCGTACGCGCACTCGTGACGAATCCGAGAAGCACGACTACCGCCAACACCATCGACACGACCATCGTCGCCGGGGCCGACCCCATGCTGGCGCCGGCGCCGCCCAGGCCGACCGTCTCTTCGCCGCTCTCGTTCGGGCCCCGATAGAACCCGGGTACGAAGATGCCGCCCAGGTCGCGGCCAACAACGTTGATGACATTCCGCGCAACGCGCCCCGGAAGCTCGGCGACGCCGGCGCGACCCGCCGCGGGATCTCCTGATCGCCGCATGGCCAGCAAGTCCGAGTAGGCGTAAGCGATGGTGCCGCCGTGGCTGACGGCCTCTTCCGCGGTCGGGGCGTGCGCACGGGAGTAGGCCGTCCACGGCACCAGGCACACGGCCGCCGCCGCGCTGAACGCGAGCGCGCGGCGCCATGACCGCGTCGCGAGCAGATAGATCACTCCCGCGACAAGCATCGCGACCCCGGCTAAGCGCAACAACACACTCACCGCCGCCAGCACCCCAGCCACCACCGCGGCGCCTGCCCCACCCGCCCCACCAGCCCTACCCGCCCTACCCGCCCGACCCGCCCTATCCAACGCCAGCACCGTCAGCAGTTGCGCCAGCGTGAAGACGGCCTCGGGCATGACCGTCGACGTGGCGAGAAACACGAGCGCCGGGGTGAGCACCGTCGCCACCGCCACGGCGGCGGCCATCCACGCGGGCACGCGCCGGAACCGCGTGGCGTAGTAGTAGGTGCCGGCACCCACCGCAGCCATCGCCGCGATCGAGACAGCCTTCAGCCGCAACAGGTTCGCGGGAAAAGACGGACTGATGACGAACACCGGCGCCAGCAGCGCCGCGAAGCCGGGCGGCACCACCGGCTGAATCGGCACGGTTGCCGAACTGATCAGCCGATAGCCGTCACCGGAGGCCAGCGACCTGGCCAGCAGGATGTACCACGCATCGTCCACCATCAGGCCGGCGGCACGATCGAGACGAAGCAGGTACACGACCGACGCGGCCGCGACGACCAGCGCCGCCCAGACCGGTCGGCTCATTTGATGCCGTACTTCTTGGCCAGGTAGCGGAACTGCCGGAAGCTGAGGCCCAGCACGTCGGCCGCCCTGGTCTGCACACCGCCCGAGCGCTCCAGGGCCCGTTCGAGGTGCGAGCGCTCGATGTCCTGGAGATGCCGTTCGAGGTTGAAGCCGGGTCCGGCGTCACCAACGGCGCCGTCAGGGCTGCCGCCAACCGGCGTCGACGGCCGGCCGCTCCGCAGGTTCTCGGGCAGGGTGCCCAGCTGCACTCGCGGTTCCGATTCCAGCGCCACCGCCCGCTCGATCACGTTCTCGAGTTCCCGGACGTTGCCGGGCCACGGATAGGCGCAGAGCACCGTCGCGGCTTCGGGCGAGAACCCTTCGAGGTTACGGCCCATCTCGCGCGCGTACTTGGCCAGCACGTGATGCGCGATCAGCAGGATGTCGTCGGCGCGTTCGCGCAAGGGCGGCAGCGTCATCGGGATCACGTTCAGCCGATAGAACAAGTCCTCGCGGAACTTGCCTTCGGCGACCAGCTTGGGCAGCAGGCGATTGGTGGCGGCGATGATGCGGATGTTCGCCGCCGATTCGTGGGTGCCGCCGACCCGGCGATAGGACCGCTCCTGCAGCACGCGCAGCAGCTTCACCTGCATGGCCGGCGTCATCTCGCCGATCTCGTCGAGAAACACCGTGCCGCCATCGGCGGCTTCGATCAGGCCCTTCTTGTCCTTGTCGGCGCCGGTGAACGCACCGCGCACATGCCCGAACAACTCGGATTCGAGCAGCGCCTCGGGCATGGCGCCGCAGTTCACCGCCACGAACGGCTTGCCGCTGCGCAGCGACAGATTGTGGATGGCGCGCGCCACCAGTTCCTTGCCGGTGCCCGATTCGCCCGACAGCAGGACCGTGCTGTTGGTGCGGCACACCGTCTCGACCAGCCGGAACACCTCGAGCATGACCGGGCTGCGGCCGATGATGCCGGCGAAACCCTGGTCGGCGGTGGTCTGCCGCAACACCGCGTTCTCGTGCCGGAGCCGCCGCGACTCGAGCAGCTGGCGGACCTGCATGGTCACCAGGTTCACGTCGCGGAACGGCTTCTCGAACAACGCCTCGGCGCCCAGCTTCCGCGCTTCGGCCCACTCCACCGAATCCTGGGTCCAGTGGGCGGTCATCATCAGCACGATCGCATCCGGCGACAGATCGCGCACCGCCTTGAGCAACTGCACGCCGTCGAGGCGCGGCATGCGGATGTCGGTCAGCACCACGTCGACGTACTCGCGCGTGACCAGGTCGCGGGCGGTGACCCCGTCCTCGGCCGTCAGCACCTCGAAGCCGTCGCGTTGAAACAACAGCCGCATCCACTCGCGCATCGACTGCTCGTCGTCGACGATCAGGATGCGTGGCTTGTCGGCCTCGGCGCGTGCCGCGCCACCGTTCCTCATGAGGCCCGCCCCTCTGCCGGTTGCGGCTCGCGTGCCACCACCGGCCGCGCCACGGGGAAGGTCACTCGAAAGGTGGTGCCGCGCACCGGCCGTGCCCGCACTTCGATCTGGCCGCCGTAGTCGGTGACGATGCGGTGGACGATGGCGAGACCGAGACCGGTGCCCTTGCCGAAGGAGCCACGGAAGGGCTGGAAGATGGCGTCCACGTCCTCGGGAGCAATGCCGACGCCTTCATCCTCGATCTGCAGCACCGCCGTCGGCTGGCCGCCGACCAGTTCCTCGACCGCGCTCAACGTCAGCGTGCCGCGCCCCGTCATGGCGCGCAGGCCATTGGTGGCGAGGTTCCAGATGATCTGGCGGATCTGCCCTTCGTCGGCGTCGATCAGGACGGGCTGCGCGGGCAGGCGCATGTCGATGGTGTGGCGTTCTTCGACCTCGGTGCTGTTGCGTAACAGCATGGCGGTCTCCTGGACCAGTGGACGCAGATCCAGCTGCTGAACCTGGAAGCGCTGCGGACGCGCATAGGCCAGGAACGACTTGATGGTCTGGTTCAGCCGCTCCGACTCCCGCAGCACGATGTCCATCAGTTGCGCCTGGTCGGCCGACAGCGGCAGTTCCTGTTTCAGCATCTGCATGGAGCCCGACATCGAGGCCAGCGGATTGCGAATTTCGTGCGCGATGCCGGCCGCCATTTCGCCGACCGCGGCCAGCCGCTGCTGCAGGCGCGCGCTCTGTTCGAAGCGCTTGACGTCGGTGACATCCTGGAAGGTGAACAGGTAGCCGCGCGTGCCATCGGGCAGTGGCAGCGCCGCCACGCTCACCCCGAGGTCGATGTTGCGGCCGTCGGGCCGGCGGAACTGGTAGTCGGTCCGCTTGCTGCGCACGCGCGCGAGGTCCTGCGAGATGGTGGCCGCAAACGCTTCCGGCAACTGCAACACCGTCGCCGCGGCGTCACCGATCGGCAACGCGCCGCTGCGCCCGGTGATGAGCATCGCCGACCGGTTGAACGTGAGCACACGGCCGTGCGCGTCGGCAGTGGCCAGCCCGCTCAGCAGGTTGTCGAGGACGTACTGATTGAAAGCCTGGAGGTCGGCAATCTCCTCGGTCGCCTGCTCCAGCTGCGCCTCGCCGGTGCGGGCCCGCTCGGCGAGCGCCCCGCTGAGCAACGCCACGGCGAAGAACCCGAAGGTGTTCAGCGCCACGGTGTACTGCGCCACGCCGACCTCGGGCAGGTTGGCCGTGGGCAGGCTGAACGGCACGTCGAGATTGTCCGAGGCGTACAGGTACTGCACCAGCACGAGACCGATGAAGAGGATCGTGCTGAGCGTCGCCAGCTGCAGCCCGCCGCGACGGAACTGCACCGACGCCGCGGCCACGATCGGCAGCATGTAAAGGATGGTGAACAGGCTTTCGACGCCGCCGCTCAACATCACGGCCGCCGAGATGATCACGGCATCGATGGCGAAATGCACGTCGGTGAGCCAGGGCCAGCGGTCGACGAACCGCAGCGAGCCGATGAACCCCAGGCTCACGGCATAGGTGATGCCGATCAGGAAGAAGAACGGGTTGATCGCCCAGGCCGCGGGGTCGCGTAGCTGCACCACCAGCGCCGATCCCAGCAGCACGGTCGCCACCACCAGGCGGACGGCAATGTGCGCCGCCAGCCGCTGCCGGAGGGTCCGCTCCTTCATCGGGCTAGGTCAGCTTGCTGATCAAGTCGAAGATCGGCATGTACATCGCAATCACGATGCCGCCCACCGCGCCGCCGAGCAGCGCAATCATCAACGGCTCGAGCAGCGTGAGCAGGCCTTCGACGGCGACGTCGACTTCCTCCTCGTAGAAGTCGGCGATCTTGGCCAGCATGGTGTCGAGCGCGCCGGTGGCTTCGCCGACGCTGATCATCTGGCAGACCATGCTCGGAAAGACGCCGGTCTCCTTGAGCGGCGCGGCGATGGTCTCGCCGCGCTCGATGCTCTTGCGGGTCACCTGGATCGCATCCTCGATGATGGCGTTGCCCGAGGTGCGCGCGGTGATGTCGAGGCCGTCGAGAATCGGCACGCCCGACGACATCAGCGTCGACAGGGTGCGGCAGAACCGGGCCACGGCGATCTTGCGCAGGATCGGCCCGAGAATCGGCATCGCCAGCAGAATGCGATCGATGACCCGCCGGCCCTTCTCGGTCGCGTAGTAGGTGCGAATGGCCCAGCCCCCGGCGAAGAACACCACGAACATCACCGGCATGAACCGGATCAGGTTGTTGCTGAGCGCGATCACGACACGGGTCGGCAGCGGCAGGGTCGCGCCAAGACCGGCGAACAACGAGGCAAAGGTCGGGATGACCTTCCACAGGATCACTCCGATCACGACCGCGGCGATCACGATCACGGCAATCGGGTAGATCATCGCCGACTGCACCTGGCTCTTCAGCTTGACGGCCTTCTCGATGTACACCGCCAGCCGCTTCAGGATGGTGTCGAGAATGCCGCCGGCCTCGCCGGCCGCGATCATGTTGCAGAACAGCGCATCGAAGACGCGCGGGTGCCGCTTCATGGCATCAGCGAGCGACATGCCGCCTTCCACGTCGGCACGCGTCGCCAGGATCACCTGCGAGAAGTACTTGTGCTCTTCCTGGTTGCCGAGAATGTCGAGGCACTGCACCAGCGGCAGGCCGGCGTCGATCATCACCGAGAACTGCCGGGTGAACACCGCCAGGTTCTTGGCCGGCACGCTGCGCGCCTTGAGCGGCTTGACCGCCTTGCTGGCCGCCTTGGCCTTGGCCGGCTGGATGCGCGTGACCTGGATCTGCTCGCGCCGCAACGCCGCGACGACGGCATCCATGGTGTCGCCGATGCGTTCTCCCGACACCGATTCGCCGGTGCGGGTGCGTCCTGAGAATGCGAAAGTCGCCATGTTCAATCTCCGATGTCAGTCACTGGATCGTCGATTGGGGGGAGGCCCGCTGATTCTACTTCGAGTCACTACGGCCGCACCGGCGGACGCAATCCGGTGCCCGGCCCCCCCGGGCGACCCAGGCCGGCCCCCGGCACGACCCCGGCGCCCCGGTTGATCATCTCCTGCAGTTCTTCCCGGTTGGACGAGGCGTTCATGGCGGTGTCCATGGTGATCAGGCGCCGGAAGAACAGCGTCGCCAGCGACTGGTTCATCGTCTGCATGCCCAGTTTTTCCTGGCCGGTCTGCATCGCCGAGTAGATCTGGTGCACCTTGTCTTCGCGGATCAGGTTGCGGATGCCGGGCGTCGGCACCAGGATCTCGAGCGAGACCACCCGGCCCTTGCCGTCGGCCCGCGGCAGCAGCGACTGGCAGACGATGCCCTCGATGACCAGCGACAGCTGGGTGCGAATCTGCGACTGCTGGTGCGACGGGAAGACGTCGATGATGCGGTTGATGGTCGAGGCCGCCGAATTGGTGTGCAGCGTGCCGAACGTCAGGTGGCCGGTTTCGGCAATGCGTAGCGCCGATTCGACCGTCTCGAGGTCGCGCATTTCGCCGATCAGGACCACGTCGGGGTCCTCGCGCAGGGCCGCGCGCAACGCGTTGGTGAAGCTCTGCGTGTCGCTGTGCAACTCGCGCTGGTTGACCAGGCAGTTCTTGTGCTGGTGCAGGTACTCGATCGGGTCCTCGACCGTGAGGATGTGGCCATGGCGCTCGGTGTTGATCTTGTCGATCATCGCCGCCAGGGTGGTCGACTTGCCGCTGCCGGTCGGGCCCGTGACCAGCACCAGGCCGCGCGGCCGCTCGGCCATCTTGGCCAGGACGGCCGGCAGGCCGAGCTCCTCGAAGGTGCGGATGCGCTCGGGGATCTGCCGGTAGACCGCGCCGACCGCGCCCTTCTGGTTGAACATGTTGCAGCGGAAGCGGGCCACGCCGCGGATGCCGAACGAGAAATCGAGTTCGAGCATCTCCTCGAAGCGCTTCTTCTGCGCGTCGGTCAGCACCGCGTAGGTCAGCGCCTTGGTGTCGGACGCCGTCAGCTCGGGGTAGTCGAGCCGCTGCAGTTCACCGTGAACGCGCACCTGGGGCGGCGAGCCGATCGACAGGTGCAGGTCCGACCCCGAGAGTTCAACGGTTTGTTTGAGCAGATCCGGTAGCGTGGCCATGTGGTTTCTCAGGAGGTCCGGCTAAAGCCGGACGCTACATCAATACGCTCTCCGGCTATGGCCGGAGGCTGCTATTTCACCGTCTCGCGCAACACTTCTTCGATTGTCGTCACGCCGTCCTTGACCTTTCGCAGCCCGCTGCCGCGCAGCGTAATCATGCCCTCTTCGATGGCCTTGCGGCGAATTTCGAGGGCCGAGGCGCCGACCAGGATCAGCTCCCGCAGTTCGTCGGTGACTTCCATCACCTCGTACAAGCCGACGCGCCCCTTGTAGCCGGTCTTGAGGCACTTGTCGCAGCCGGTGCCGCGCTTGGGCTTGACCGACTGCGCGTCTTCGCGCGAGAAGCCAGCCTGCTCCATCGCCGCCGGCGGGATGTCTTCCTCGACCTTGCAGTTGACGCAGACGCGGCGGACCAGGCGCTGGGCGCACACCAGGTTGAGCGAGCTTGCCACCAGGAACGGCTCGATGCCCATGTTCATCAGGCGGCTGATCGTGCTGGGGGCATCGTTGGTGTGCAGCGTCGACAGCACCAGGTGGCCGGTCAGCGCCGCCTTGACCGCGATCTCGGCGGTCTCGAAGTCGCGGATCTCGCCGACCAGGATGATGTTGGGGTCCTGGCGCAGGAAGCTGCGCAGCGCGGCGGCGAAGTTCAAGCCGATGCTCTCGCGCACCTGCACCTGGTTGACGCCCAGCAGGTTGAACTCGACCGGGTCTTCGGCGGTCATGATGTTGGTCTCGGCGGTGTTCAGCTTCGAGATCGACGAGTAGAGGGTGTTGGTCTTGCCGCTGCCGGTCGGGCCGGTGACGAGCACCATGCCCCACGGCTTGGAGATCTGGGCCTCGAGCTTGGTCAACGACTCCTGCTCGAAGCCGAGCTTGGTCATGTCGAGCATCAGCTTGCCCTTGTCGAGCAGGCGCATCACGATCTTCTCGCCGAACAGGGTCGGCAGGCACGAGACGCGGAAGTCGATGTCCTTGGGCTGGCCGTTGTCGCTGAAGCGGATCTTGATGCGGCCGTCCTGCGGCAGGCGCTTCTCGGCGATGTCGAGCTTCGCCATGATCTTGATGCGCGAGGTGATCGCGTCGCGCATCTTCAGCGGCGGCGCCATGATGTTGTAGAGAATGCCGTCCATGCGGTAGCGGACGCGGTATTCCTTCTCGTACGGCTCGATGTGGATGTCGCTGGCGCCCTTCGAGATCGCCGACATCAGGATGACGTTGACCAGCTTGATGACCGGCGCCTCTTCACCCTGGCGAGCCAGCATCTCGGCGCTGATCTCCTCGAGGTCTTCCATGACCTCGACGTCGCCGGCGACATCGGCGAGCATGCTCGGCATTTCGGTCAGCGACCGGGTCGCCATGTCGAGCGCGCTCTCGCCGGTGTCCTGGGGGGCCGCCGTCGCGGTCGCGCCGCCGCGCGAGGCCTGGGTCTGCGCCGGCCCGCCAACCCCGTAGTACTTGTCGATCGACTCCAGCACCGCGGTTTCCGACGCCACCACCGGCTCGACGTTGTAGCCGGTCATGAACTTCACGTCGTCCATGGCGAAGACATTGGTGGGGTCGGTCATCGCGATCGTCAGGGTCGCGCCGGCGCGGCTGAGCGGGACGATCTGATACTTGCGCGCAGTCTCGGCCGGCACGAGCTTGATGACGGCCGGGTCGATCTCGAACTGGCTCAGGGCGATCGAGGGCACCCCGTACTGCTTCGAGAGCAGCGCGGTGATTTCCTCGTCCTTCACGAAGCCCATCTTCACGAGGTTGGCGCCGAGCTTGCCCCCGTTCTGCTTCTGGTAGTTCAGGGCCTCCTGAAGCTGGACCGCCGTGATGCGCTTCTCCTTGAGAAGCAGTTCACCAATCCTGACCGCCATGATTGCTTCTGATTCCCCCCGATGTCCGCCTAAAGGCGGACGCTACATCATCAAAGTGGCGTCCGGCTTTCCTTGTCCCCCGTAGCCTTGGCGAAGGGGGAAGCCGGACCATGCCTAGAACGAATATCTCAAGCCGAGGCTCCACGACCGCTCGTCGGCCTGGCCCGCGGCCACATACCCTTCCAGGTAAAACCCCGCGACCAGCGCCGAGGCGCCGACCGAAGCGGCCGTGCGCACCTCGCCGACCGTGCTGCCCCGGACGCCGCCGCGCAGCGCGAACCGGCGTTCGCGCCACCACGTCTCGACGCCGGCCGCCACGTCGCGCCGCTCGCCGCCTGGCGTGACCCGTCGCATCAGGTCACCATCAACCGCGACGACCACCCGCGAATAACCGGGCCAGCCCGATCCCCACCCGCCGCCAATGCGGGCCCCGCGTTCCAGTTCAACCTCGGCAAGGCCCGCGTCATCCTGCTTGAACGTCGGACTCGCAAGATGTCGCGCCACCATTCCCAGCCGAAAACGATTCGCGGCGACCATCACGCTGGCATCCACGTCCGGCCTGACCGAGTCGCCGCCCCACACCAACTTCGGCGTGGCCGACACGACGATGTGGTCGGACACGGATTGCAGCAGGCTCACCGCGACCGTTGAGGTCGTGATGGCGTGCACACTGCTCCGCACTTCTTCTCGGCTCTGGGAGGCTGCCACTGCAGAGTCTGGCGTCGCGACGCCGTATGCCCCCTGCCGGTAGTAGGCCAGGCCGAGGGGAGGGAGGGAAAAGGCGACGAGCGCCGTCTTGGGCCCCCAGTCGGTGGCACCAGCCGGCCTGGAGCCGCCCAGCTCCACGTTCAGGCTGACAATCGCGCCTGTAGCCAGCCCGGCCGGGTTCCAATAAACTGCTGTAGCGTCGTCTGCTACCCCGACAAACGCCCCGCCCATTCCGTTCGCCCGAACCCCCAGTGAGGATTGAGCTTCGGCCTGCGCGATGAATGCCAGGGACAGAACCACGGCCAATAGCGACGGGTTGCAACGATTTGAAGGCATGAAATACTATTTTTGAATCTGCGAAATCGGCTGGTTACTGAAGGGATAGGCGCCGTCGTCCGCCGTTGATGAAGCGCAGCGGCCGGGGCAAGTCCATCGTATTCAGCGGTTTGGAAGCCTGTCAAGGAAACCAATGACCCTCGACATTCGTATCAGATCCCGAAGGTTCGTGTAGATGCGGCGGGTATTCGGCGTGCTGTGGCAGCCCCGGCGAACAATGAACGAGGTGGCAGGCCGCCCCGCGTTCGCCTTGGTATGGTTCGCCATCGTGGCGGCGATGGCCGTCTGCGCATTAGCGCTGCTATCAACCAGCGTCGGCCGGCAAGCGTTGGTTGACGAGCGGGTTCGTGTCATCGAGGCGCTTGGTGGGCGCGTCGATGATGTTGCGTACGGCGCGTTGCAGGCGAATCCCCCGTGGCTGGTCTATTTGACGAGTGGCGGGCGCTTACTGTTGACGCCCGTGATCACGTTGCTGGTGGCGGTGGGCCTGATGGCCCTGGCCGCACTCGACGGTATCAAGCTTCGGTACGTGACGGCCCTGGCCATCACGGTTTATGCCAGCGTGGTGCTGGCGCTGCAGCAGGTCGTCGCGACCCCATTGCACTTCATGCGGGAGTCGCTGACCAGCCCGACGAATATTGGCGGGCTGCTGCCGATGCTGGACGAAGGCAGTCTGCCCGCGCGATGGCTCGGGTCGATCGATGTCTTCGGGTTGTGGTGGGTCTGGCTGCTGGCCATGGGCCTGGCTGCGGCAACTGGACGACCGGGGCGACGCTATCTGGCGCGCCTGCTGGTGGGTTACATCGGGATTGCGGCGCTGGTCGCCGCAGTGTTCGCGGTACTTGGGGCTTAGGTAAGGGGGATCACGTGTTTCGCAGGAAGTGGCTTCTCGTCGTCATCGCGCTCTTGGTTATTGGCGGCGTCGCCAGCGCATTTTTCGCTCGTCGCACCGATCCTGGCGTCCTGGTGACGGCTGAAGGCATCCAGAAGCGCGATCTCGAGGCGATCGTCTCAGCCTCGGGCAAGATCGAGCCCAAGAAGACCGTCAACATCAGCGCCCAGACCATGGGCCGCGTCACCCGGCTCGGCGTCAAGGAAGGCGACAACGTCAAGTCGGGCCAGTTCCTGCTGCAGATCGACCCGGTCAACGCCGAAGCCTCGGTGCGCCGCGACGAAGCCGCGGTGATGGGTGCCGCGACCGGCCTCGAACAGTCGAAGGCCTCCCTGCAAAGCTCGCGTGCAGCGCTCGACAATGCCCGGGCCACGCTCAAGCGCCAGCAGGAACTGTCGGCTGCCGGTCTGACGACCCGCGAGTCGCTGGAGAAGGCGCAGACCGATGTCGAGATGCGCGAGAGCGACCTCAAGGCGCGCGAACAGGAAATCAAGAACCGCGAGACACAGCTCAACCAGCAGCGCGCCGGCCTGGCCGCTAGCCGCCACACGCTGGCGCAGGTCCGCTTCGAAGCGCCGTTCGACGGCATCGTCACCCGCCGCAACATCGAAGAGGGCGAGAACGTCATGGTCGGCACCATGAACAACGCCGGCACGGTGCTGCTGACGGTGGCCGACATGTCGGTGATCGAGGCCGAAGTCGAAGTCGACGAGACCGACATCCCGCTGGTGCAGATGGGCCAGAAGGCGAAGGTCACCATCGACGCCATTCCCGATCGGGAGTTCACCGGCACGGTCACCGAGATCGGCAACAGCCCGATCCAGACCGCCGGCACCGGCACGACCCGCACCGCCACCAATTTCAAGGTCGTGGTGACCATCGACGGGCAGATTCCCGACGTGCGCCCCGGTTTCACGTGCACCGCGGAAATCACCACGGCCACACGGCAGCAGGCGGTCTCGGTACCGATTCAGTCGCTGACGGTGCGCGAACTCGTCTACGACGCCCAAGGCAACGTGGTCCACGAGCAGCGTCCGCCCAAGGGCCGCTTCCAGTTCGGCCCGGCGGCAACGCCGGCGCCGACCGCCGCGAGCCGCGAACTGCAGCCCGGCCAACGCCGCGAAGAGGTCGAGGGCGTGTTCCTGATGAAGGACGGCAAGGCGACTTTCGTCAAGGTGAAGGTCGGCATTGCCGGCGAGCGCTACCTCGAAGTCCTGGAAGGCCTGAAGGAAGGCGACCAGGTCATCACCGGTCCGTTCGAGTCGGTGCGCTCGCTCTACGAGGCCGACCTCGTCCGCACCGCCGCGCCGCCCAAAACGCAGTAGTTCAGGGATCAGGGACCAGGGATCGGGGATCAGGGTGTCGGCGCTCTACGAATCGGTCATTCTCGCGCTCTCGTCGATCTGGAGCAACAAGCTCCGCTCGATGCTGACGCTGCTCGGCAACATCGTCGCGGTGTCGTCGATCATCACCGTGGTGGCGCTGATTACCGGCGTCAACGCGGCGGTGACCGACGCCATCGTCTCGGACCTGGGCGCCGATTCCTTCACCATCCAGCGGATGGGCATCACCCAGAACGAGGACGACTTCGAGCGGATGCGCAATAACCCGCTGGTCACGCTCGACGATGCCGAGGCGGTAAAGCGGTTTGCGGTCACGGTGGACGCGGTGATGGCGCAGGCCCAGACGCAGACGCGGGTCTCCTATCGCGATGAAGAGCTCGAGACGCTGCAGGTCCAGGGCGTCAGCGAAGAGTACCTGGACTTCGCCACCTTCGACGCCGAGCGCGGCCGCATGATCACGCCGACCGAGATCTCGCGCAAGCGCCTGGTCACGTTGATCGGCTGGGGTACTGCCGATCGGCTGTTCGGCGCCGAGGATCCGCTCACCAAAAAGATCAAGATCGCCGGCGTGCCGTTTACGGTGGTCGGCGTCAGCAAGAAGAAGGGCGCGTCGTTCGGCCAGTCGCTCGACGAGTTCGTGGTCATCCCGCTCGGCTCGTACCAGAAGCTGTTTGGCGCGCGGCAGTCGTTGCAGCTGATGGTCAAGCCCCGCGATGCGGCGTTCGCGCAGACCGCCCGCGACGAGGCGCGAGTGGCACTGCGGGTCGACCGCGGCCTGAAGCCGACCGAGCCGGACAACTTCGGCCTGGTCGCGTCCGATTCAATCCTGAGCATCTTCCAGCAAGCCACCGCCGGCATCGCGGTGCTGCTGGTCGGCATCGTCGGCCTGTCGCTGCTGGTCGGCGGCATCGTCATCATGAACATCATGCTGATGGTGGTGAGCGAGCGGACGCGCGAGATCGGCCTGCGCAAGGCGCTCGGCGCCAAGCGCCGCGACATCATGTCGCAGGTCCTGACCGAGTCGGTCACGCTGTCGCTGGTCGGCGGCATCCTGGGCATTGCCCTCGGCGCGTTGTTCTCGTCGATCATCTCGGCGCTCACCCCGGTTCCGTCATCGGTCGAGCTGTGGTCGGTCGGGCTGGGCGTGATCATCACCGCGGCGGTCGGCCTGTTCTTCGGCTGGATGCCGGCCCGGCGGGCCGCGATGCTCGACCCCATTGAAGCCCTGCGCCGCGAGTAGCCGCTTTTCGATCGGAAATCAGGAACCATGTCCGCACTGACGAAACAGTTCGCACTGCTGCGCGAGACCGCCGCGATGGCGTTCGAGACGCTGCGCAGCAACAAGATGCGCTCGGCACTGACCGTGCTCGGCGTGGTCATCGGCGTGACCTCGATCGTCGGCATGACCTCGCTGATCCGCGGCTTCGACTCGTCGCTGCGCGACTCGATCAATACCCTCGGCCCGAACACCATCTTCGTCCAGAAGGCCGGCATCGGCAGCTTCTCGTCGGGCGCTTCGTTCATGGAGCTGATGCGCCGGCCGAACATCACCTCCGACGACATGCACGCGATCGAGCGCCTGGCGACCACCGTCGGGATGGTCGACCTGTGGCTGGGCGGCGGCGGCCCGGGCAGCCAGGAATCTGTCCAGCGCGTGTTCTACCGCGGCGAGCGGACCCGGCCCATGCCGATCATGGGCACCACCGAACGCTACGTCGACATCAACTTCGCCAAGATGTACGCCGGGCGTTCCTTCACGCAGCAGGAAGTGCAACGGACGCGGCAGGTGGCCGTCGTCGGCTGGGGCGTCTACCTGGCGCTGTTCCAGAACCGCGGCATCGATCCCATTGGCAAGCAGGTCCGGGTTGGCGGCGCCGAGTACACGATCATCGGCGTGGTCGAAACGCGCCCGTCGCCGTTGCCCGGCGCGGACGACTTCGCGATCATTCCCTACACGGTCTTCCGCAAGCAGTTCGGGAACGAGAAGCGCCAGCGCGGACCATTCGGCATCCCGTCGATGGTGGCGGTCCTGCCCAAAGAGGGCGTCTCACGCGCGGAGACGATGGCCGAGGTCGAGACCATCATGCGCATCCGGCACGGTTTGACGCTCGACAAGCCGAACGACTTCGACTTGGTCACCTCGGACGCGATTCTCGCGGTGTGGGATCAGATCTCGGCCGCCATTCTCCTGGCCCTGGTCGTCATTTCGTCGATCGCGCTGATGGTCGGCGGCATCGGCGTGATGGCGATCATGACCATCTCAGTGACAGAACGGACGCGCGAGATCGGCGTGCGCAAGGCGATTGGCGCGCGCAAGCTCGAGATCCTCGTGCAGTTCCTGATCGAAGCCGTGGTGCTGACGAGCATTGGGGGCGTCCTCGGTGTGATCTTCGGCAGTGTCATTGGCCTTTCGGTGAACCTGATCTCCGGCTTCCCGGTGTCGCTGCCGTTCTCGAGTTTCGCCATCGGCTTGGGCTTTTCAGCCACCGTTGGAATTGTGTCCGGAATGATTCCGGCATGGCGAGCATCGCGAATGGACCCGATCGAAGCATTGCGCTACGAATAGGGCTCGCCGGCCGGCCGCGGATTGACGACGACGGCACGGTTCAATGGGACCAGGCAGATTTGAATCTGGCGGGAAGAACCGACTGCGCCGCTGGTGCCGACTCGCAATGCGCCAGCCACGCTTCCAACAACAGGGCCGGCGCCAGATAGGAAAGGTCGCCGTGGCTGCGATCGCGAAACGAGTCGCAGGCCCCCCTGAACGTCTTGCTCTCAACCAATCCGAGATCAGCCAGGTGGGTTCCGTCGAAGTGTCGATCCCACTCACGGCGTGACCGGCTGAGACCCAGACTAAGGCGTCCGCCGAACTCCGCTTTGCTCCGCCGGTCGAGCACCTTCTGGGGAACAATCCCTCTGAAGGCCATGCGCTGCAGTATGCGGTTTTGATTCGGCGACACCTTGAGACGCCAGGGCAAGCTAATCGCAAAGTCGACCAACGCCGTCGACAGAAGGGGGAATCGGGGTTCCCATGAAAAGGCGGAGGGCGGCGGCAGCGCCGCCGCGAGGTTTCGTACCGCTCGATGGTGAAACTCGCGATGGTCGAAACAGAACCTGTCGCTGCCGCCAAAGCGCGCCCTTCGCTGAGCGCTTTCGAGTGCGGGGGCGAAGCCGCGGTTGATCCAGCTTGGCGAGACTGGCTCCGGCCCCCCCATCAGGCGCAACACATCGCCCCTCCGGCCGGCAGCCAGCAGAGTGAAGAAACCAAGCCGCCCCTGGCGTGACCAGCCCCAAGCCGAGCGCAGCCACTGGCTCTTCGATCCCGCTTGCCACAGTTCCGCGATATCAAGCGGCGGCAGGAAATAGGCGAAGATGGCATCTCCACCTTGCCCTGTCAGGCACGTGCCGAAGTTCATACGAGCCACCGCGTCACGCTGGCAGTCACCCGCCCACCCCTGCAGGCTCAACATTCCCGGCTGCCCTTGCCGGCGGAAGTCCGGAAGGTCGGACTTGTCGTCGATGTTCAAGGAGAGTTGCTGCAACCCATGGTACTCAACCACGGACCGCTGGTAGTCCCTCTCATCGGCTTGCCGTAAGCATTCAGAAAACAATGAAAAGGCCACGGGAGCGGGCACTCCCCGCGCTGCGGCCGAACGAGCGGCAACGCTTGCTACCGTGGACGAGTCGAGACCGCCCGATAGGTCCATGCAGACTGGGCTTGCCGAGGCCAGCGAGCAGTCCACGCTTGCCGAGACCAGCCGCCGCAGTTCCTCAGCCGCTTCCTCGTCGGTGATCTGCGCACCGGGCGGAATCTGCTGCGGCGGCGCGTGAGTGACGACTCCGCGATCGCTGACGACCACTATGGCGCCACCAGGGCACTGGGTAATCCCGTCGTACAACGTGTCACCAAACAGCCCGGGAGCCGCGCCACACCCAAGGAATGACGCGATCCCCTTGCGCCCGGGCGCCCGGAGATGAGGCGCAACCTCAAACAACAGCGCCAAATCCGATGTCAGCCAGGTGCCACGCGGTTCAGCGGCCAGGAACAGCTTGTGTATGCCAAGAGTGTCGGTGCCGGAGACGACCACTCGCGTCTCGGTATCGATCACAAGGAAGCCGAACTCTCCTCTGACGTGCTCAACAGCCGAGCAATCCCAACGGTCCCAAGCCGCCCTGAGCAAGACCGGATCGCCGTCAGCCGCCTCGAGCCCGAGCGCATCCTCGACTTCACGACGATTGTGCACGCTCCCGGACGAGACGACGGCGCCGCGGTCATCAACCAGGCACTGACCATACTTGATGGCATGCGTCGTGGTCGGCCTCGACCTCGTATAGAGGCAGATACCGCGGCCGCGGACCAGCGTTCCGTCTTCGACCGCCTCGCTGCGGAGTTCGCCGAAGCGAGCCTCCGGCTCCGTCGACACCCATGCCGCGAAACCGGTTTGCTCCACGGCTGTCAGAACCGCGCGATCACAACGTATCGTGCCAGTTGCTCGGCTGAATCGGTGAGTGCCATGCCCTCGACCTCAACCCACGCATGCGCGCAGAAGGGAAAGCGCTGCACCCCAAAGCAGATATCCGGCAACACTCCGTGTTCTCTCAGGACGAGTGCAAGAGTCAGCGATTGCGGTAGGCAGGACTCAGGACCGAGCCTGAGCAGGCTGCGAATGGGCATGAAGGTCGCAACGACGTCGGGGAGGGTTATCGCAGGAAGGGACCTCGACTTGCGCGCTTGCATCCGCTTGAGAGAGCCGGCCGCTCCGTACCACCGGAGCCAGGCCGACACTTCGAGTCTTGCCCGCGCCAACCGCAACATCAGGCTGAATCGGAAGCGCGCAACCCGGTCGCCCTGGCGCGAGAAATCGCCCGCTGCCGGATGGCCCGCCTCCGAGCTGGTCGGCAACGATTCAATCGGGGCGCCCAGGGTCTCGGTCGTCAACAACCCGAGCCGGTGCCACGCCTCGAGATAGCTGTCCGCCTCGGCGGCGGCTTCGTCGGGCGTAAGGCCCCGCTGCTCCGCGTAAGCAGCGGCCAGTTGCTGACCGGCCATGCCGCTGCGCAGCAACCGCCATAACAGAGAGGCATCGGCGTCGAGCGCGAAGTACTGATCGCGCGGCAAGCTCATCACGAGCACTTCGTTGCTAACCATTGCATCGAATACGCCGTCAGCTACCGACAAACACTCGCCTCCACGTCGCCTGGCTCGGGCGTCACTCAATGCCGCCTTGCTGGTTTTCAACAGACCAACCTCAGCAGGATGGGCGGGCGTGGGTCACGACCCACGCCCGCCCAACTGTCAGCTTCAGGGCACGGGAATCGTCCACATGAAAATGTCCCACTCGGACCAAAAGAAGAACGATTTCGTTCTCGCCTCAATCGTGCCAAGAGCAACGGGCTCGAATACCTTCATCCTGCACCTCCTCTAGACTGGGTTGCGAATGCCGCTAGCTTACTGGAGTTCGGCGGTGGCCCAACACGGGCAGCTCACGAAGGAGAAAACTATCGTGCAACTCTTGGATTGGCGAGTTGGCACGTCGCGGCTCGATCCGAGCGAAGCGCTTCGCTACGTGTAGCCGCGCCGACGCAGCTGTACTGACTGACCACTGCGTGCGCGGGACCGCGTTCACCAAACAACTTGCTCTCCTGCGAGAAACCGCCGCCATGGCGTTCGAGACGCTGCGCAGCAACAAGATGCGCTCGGCCCTGACCGTGCTCGGCGTGGTCATCGGCGTGACCTCGATCGTCGGCATGACGTCGCTGATCCGCGGCTTCGACTCGTCGTTGCGCGAGTCGATCAGCTCGCTCGGGCCGAACACCATCTTCGTGCAGAAGTTCGGCGGCCTGAGTTTCTCGTCGGGCAAGTCGTTCATGGAGTTGATGCGTCGCCCCAACCTGTCGCTGGCCGACAAGGAAGCCATCGAGCGCCTCGGCACGACCGTGGGCATGACCGATCTCTGGCTCGGCGCGGGACCGGGACAGCCTCCGGTCCAGCGCATCTTCTATGGCGGCGAGCGGACGCGGCCGCTCGGCATCCTTGGCACGACGGAAAAGTACGTCGAAATCAACTTCGCCAAGATGGAAGCCGGTCGTTCGTTCACGGAGCAGGAGGTCCAGCGTGGCCGGCCGGTGGCGGTCATCGGCTACGGTCCCTTCGAAGCCCTGTTCGCCAAGCGTGGTATCGACCCCATCGGCAAGACGGTCCGCATCGGCACGGTCGAATACACCGTGCTGGGTGTCGTCGGCAAGCGGCCGTCGCCGGGCGGCTTTGGGGGCGCCGACGATTTCGCGATCGTGCCGTACACGGCGTTTCGCAAGCAGTTCGGGCACGAGCGCGTCCAGCGCGGCCCGATGGGCATGCCGATCATGATCGCCGTGCTGCCGCGTGACGGCGTCTCGCGCGAGGACGCCATGCGCGAGGTCGAAACGATCATGCGCATCCGCCACGGCCTGACGCTCGACAAGGAGAACGACTTCGACCTGGTCACCTCGGATGCCATTCTCGCGGTCTGGGACCAGATCTCGGCCGCCATCCTCCTGGCGCTGGTGGTGATCTCCTCGATTGCGCTGATGGTCGGCGGCATCGGCGTCATGGCGATCATGACGATCTCGGTGACCGAGCGCACCCGTGAGATCGGCGTGCGCCTGGCGATCGGCGCGCGCCGCCGCGAGATCCTGGTGCAGTTCCTGATCGAGGCGGCGGTGCTGACCTCGGTCGGCGGCATCCTCGGGGTGCTGCTGGGCAGCGCCATCGGCCTGACGGTCAACTTGATTTCCGGCTTCCCCGTCTCGCTGCCCTGGTGGTCGTTCGCCCTCGGCCTGGGCTTTTCGGCGACCGTCGGCATCTTCTTCGGCATGCTCCCCGCCTGGCGCGCCTCGCGCATGGACCCGATCGAGGCCCTCCGGTACGAGTAGCGCCTCCCCGGTCGGGAGCAGAACGAAACTCGTCGGGAGTCTCCGAAAGAACCGTCGGGAGGTTGCGAAAGGACCTAGTCGGGACTGTCCCGGCTAGCAATGTTCCATCCCGACAGAGTGTGCCCTCCCGACAGAGCTTGCTTCCCCTCCCGGCAAGAGGCATAAGATGCCGGTATCGGGCTGCGCGCCCGGAAGGGTATCCGCATGAAGGTCTACGATGCTGCCAGCATTCGCAACGTGGCTGTCGTCGGGCACGGCGGTTCTGGTAAGACCCAGTTGGTGTCGGCTCTGCTCTTCGACACCGGGATGGTGAACCGCCTCGGGCTGGTAGACGAGGGCACCACGGTCACCGACTACGACGAAGAAGAAGTCTCCCGCAAACATACCCTCTCGGCCAGTCTCGCCTACGCCGAGTGGAACAAGACCAAACTCAACCTGATCGATACGCCCGGCTTCGGAAACTTCTTCACCGACGCGCGCGCCGCCCTGCGCGTGGCCGATGCCGCGATGGTGGTGGTGGACGGCGTCGCCGGCGTCGAGGTGCAGACCGAGAAAGCGTGGGCCGCGGCCGACGAGCTGGGCCTGCCCCGGCTGGTGGTGGTGAACCGGCTCGATCGCGACCGCGCGTCGTTGGATCGCACACTGGATTCAGTGCGCCAGTCGCTGCACCGGACCATCATCCCCATCCAATTGCCGATCGGCGAGGAGAAGGCGTTCAGCGGCGTGATCGACCTGGTGTCGATGAAGGCCTTCACCTTTGCCGGCGATGGCTCGGGGAAGATGACCGAAGTCGTGGTGCCAGCCGGGCAGGCCGATGCCGCCGCGGCCGCCCGCGATGCGCTGATCGAGATGGCGGCCGAAGCCGACGAATCGCTGATGGAGGCGTTCTTCGATGCCGGCACACTGACGCAGGAACAGTTGCTGCAGGGCCTGGCAACCGCGACGCGCGCGGCGAAGCTCTTTCCGCTGGTGTGCACCTCGGGCCTGCACAACATTGCCGTGCAGCCCCTGCTCGACGCCGTGCTTGCCTACCTGCCGTCGCCGGCCGAACGCCCGTTCACGGCGCTGGCCAACGGCGAGCCCACGACGCGTCCCGCCGACGAGAACGGGGCCTACGCCGCATTCGTCTGGAAGACCGTCGCTGATCAGTTTGCCGGGCGCATCACGATGTTCCGCGTCTACCAGGGCGTGCTCAAGGCCGACTCCACAGTGCACAACGCCACCCAGGACAAGCCGGAGCGTCTCGGCCACCTGACCGTCATGCAGGGCAAGACCGCGACCAACGTCCCCGAGCTGAGGGCCGGTGACCTTGGCGCAGTGGCCAAACTGAAGGAGACGCGCACCAACGATACCCTCGCGGAGAAGACCGCCGGCCTGACCTTTGCGCCGATCACCTTTCCGGAGCCGGTGCTGTCGTACGCCATCGAGCCCAAGAGCCGCGGCGACGAAGACAAGATCAGCACGGCGATGCATCGCCTCGAAGAGGAAGACCCGACCATTCGCTACCAGCGCGACCCCCAGACCCACGAGCTGCTGCTCGCCGGCCAGGGGCAAATGCACATCGAAGTGACGGTAGCCAAGCTGAAGCGGCGCTTCAGCGTCGACGTGGTGCTGAAGCCACCCCGCATTCCCTATCGCGAAACCATCACCGCTCGCGTCGAGGCGCACGGGCGGCACAAGAAACAGACTGGCGGCCACGGCCAGTTCGGCGACTGCAAGATCCGCATGGAGCCGCTGCCCCGCGGCAGCGAGTTCGAGTTCGTCAACGAAACGTTCGGCGGCTCGATTCCGCGGCAGTTCATCCCGGCCGTCGAAAAAGGGATCCAGGAATCACGCCTGCGCGGCTACCTCGCCGGCTACCCGGTGGTCGACTTTCGGGTCGTGCTCTACGACGGCTCGTACCATGACGTCGATTCGAACGAGCTGTCGTTCAAGACCGCCGGCTGGCTGGCGTTCAAAGACGCCATGTCGAAGGCGCATCCGGTGCTGCTCGAGCCGGTGATGAACGTCGAGATCTACGCCCCCGGCGGCCACGCCGGCGACCTGATGGGCGACCTGAACGGCCGGCGCGGACGAATTTCTGGCATGGAAGCCAAAGGCGTGACCACCGTCATCAAGGCTCAAGTGCCGATGTCAGAGATGCTGACCTACGAACAGCACCTGACCTCGGTGACCGGAGGCCGCGGCTCGTATCACATGGACTACTCGCACTACGACGAAGTGCCGACGCTCATGCAACAGAAGATCGTGGCCGCGGCCAAGGCGGCCGGGCATCACGTGGCGGAGGAGTCGGCCTAGCGACGCTCGCCGGTCAGGCCTTCAGCGAGACGCCGAGATCCTGGATCAACCCGTCCTGCAGGCCGTAAATCCAACCGTGCAACTCCAGCGGCTGGTCGCGGCGCCACGCGTCCTGCACGATGGTGGTGCGGGCGATGTTGCGTACCTGCTCCATAACGTTCAGCTCGGCCAGCCGATTGATGCGCGCATCGACGTCGGCCAGGGCCAACAGCTCCGCCTGGTGCGCCTCTTTCACGTCCTGCACGTGCTGCAGCCAGTTGTCGATCAGCCCGTGGGCGGTGCCGTCGAGCGCCGCACGAATGCCGCCGCAGCCGTAGTGGCCGCACACGATCACGTGCCTCACCTTCAGCACATCCACCGCGTACTGCAGTACCGACAGGCAATTGACGTCGGTATGAACGACGACGTTGGCGACGTTGCGGTGGACGAAGAGCTCGCCGGGATCCAGGCCAACAATCTCGTTGGCCGGAACGCGGCTGTCCGAACAGCCGATCCACAGGAAGGAGGGGGCCTGCTGCCCGGCCAGTCGAGAGAAGAACGTGGGGTCCTGCTTGATCCGGTTGGCGGCCCAGGCTCGGTTGTTGGCAATCAGCTTGGTCGGCGAATCCATCAACCCACAGTTTACCGTCGGCGGGCCACCCACGTCGTCATCGACCGCTGGTCGTGCACGACCGTCGTCTTGATGGGATCCAGCAACTCGCCGCCCAGGCGGGCCGTCCAGTCGAGGATGGACTTGGCATCCACCAGATAGCGGTCGGAGCCGTCGGGCAGGCGGTAATGACGACTGCCCAGGGGCTGGATCTGCCCCTCCATGCCGATGGTGGACGCCAGCCGCGCAAAGAACAGGCCGCCTGGCTTCAGCACCCGCCACAGCGCACGCACCATGGCCTCGAAGTGGGCATCGTCCCGGGCGAAGTGCAACACGGCGCTGGCAATCACGACATCGGCCGAGGCGTCGTCGAAGGAGGTGTCTTCGATGGCCTCGTGGCGGAAGTCGGCTCCGACATAGGTCCGGCTAAAGCCGGACACCACACTGCTCGCCAGGGCCCGCACCTTGGCGATGGCCTCGGCGCTGGCGTCATTGCCGAAGACCTCGTATCCCTGGCGCAGCAGGTAGACCAGGTTGCGCCCGCCGCCGCAGCCGGCGTCGAACACGCGGACCGGCCCGCCTTCGCTCGCGCAAGGAGGCTCCGCAAGCTTCGGCGAGGTCTCGCCGTAGCGGCCTGCGGCCGCGGAGGCGGAGGCGATCCGACCACGCAACAACTGGTCAAACAGGTAGATGTCGATGTTGCCGAACTGGTCGGCGAGCGGGTTCGTCATATGGGTCTCAGGTCGGGTTCTACCCACGAGCGCCGTGCCACCGGCGAGAACAACTTGCCCTCGGAGTAGTGATACGCCAGCAGCTTGCGATCGCCGTAGACGGCGAGCAACGCGCCGGCCAGCACGTCCAGCCCCTCGGATCGATCGGCGGCCGCCAGGAACCGGTCGATCACAGTGACGTAGAAACGGGTGATGGTCTCGTGGTACCCGGAGGTGTCAGTGTTCCGAGTGCCGACGCTTTCGTTGTAACTGGAGATTCGTGTCCGCAGGAGTTCCAGCGCCGTGGCTGCGCCGTATTCACGCACGTGCCACAGTCCCACGCGCAGGTGCGCTTCGTGGGTCCACTCTGCCTTCGGCAGGGTGAGGTCAATCAGCGCCCGGGCAACGCGCTCGGTCTCGGTCATCGCTCCAAAAAGCAACAGGCCCCGATGGACGAACCATCGAGGCCTGCGGTCTGTGTCTGAATCGTGTGAACCAGCGGCCTAGGCGCCGCCGGCCTTGCGCGGCGTCGAGGTCTGCTTCGACGCGCCACGGGCAGGCTTGCTCGCCTTGGTCTTCGGGCCGCCGTCGCCCTTGTTCTTCTGGCCACCGCCGCCGCGAATGCTCTTGGCCGCCGCCTTCAGGCGCTCGCCCACGCTCTTCTGCGACTTCGGCTGCTCGCCGGCCGTGGCGGCTTCTTCAGCCGCCTTCTTCTCGGCTTCGGCCTTCTTGGGGTCGAACTCGCTGCCGACCAGCTCGATCTGGGCAATCTCGGCGGCGTCGCCGCGACGATGCCCGAGCTTGAGGATGCGGGTGTAGCCACCGGCGCGATCCATGAAGCGGGGGGCCAGCTCGTCGAACAGCTTGGTGACGACGGTCTCGTTGAGGACGTCGCGCATCACCAGGCGGCGGGCCGACAGCGACGCGCCCTTGGGGTCGTTCGCCTTGACGCCGCGCTTGGCAATCGTGATCAGCCGTTCAACGTAGGGGCGCAGCTCCTTCGCCTTCGGGACCGTGGTCTCGATCTTTTCGTGGCGAAGCAGGGCCTCGGCCTGGTTGCGGAGCAGCGCCGTGCGGTGCGCCGTGTCCCGGCCGAGCTTGCGATGTGCATTTCGATGACGCATGACTGTTTATTCCGCCGCCGAAGACGAGTCGAGCTTCATGCCGAGGCTCAACCCCATCGACGTCAGGATCTCCTTGATCTCGTTGAGCGACTTGCGCCCAAAATTCTTGGTCTTCAACATCTCGGTCTCGGTCTTGCCCACCAGCTCGCGGATGGTCCGGATGTTGGCGTTCTTCAGGCAGTTGTACGACCGGACCGACAGCTCGAGCTCTTCGACGCTCTTGTCGAGGTGCTCGTTGGTAACGCCGACGCGCGGCGCTTCCGCGCCCGCTTCCGACGTCTCATCGTCCGCCTCGTCCAGGCTGACGAAGATGTTCAGGTGGTCGCGAATCAGCTTCGCCGACAGCGACACCGCGTCGCGCGGGGTCACCGAGCCGTTGGTCCACACTTCGATGGTCAGCTTGTCGTAGTCGGTGGTCTGGCCGATGCGGGCGCCTTCGACCAGGTAGTTGACCTTCTTGACCGGCGAGTGCACCGAGTCGATCGGGATCCAGCCGATGCCAAGATCCTCGTCGAAGTTGCGGTCGGCCGAGACGTAGCCGCGGCCGCGCTTGACGCGCAGCTGCATGTGGAGCTTGCCGCCCTCGGCGATGGTCGCGATGATCGCGTCCGGCTCGAGGATTTCGATGTCGGCGTCGGCCTCGATGTCTGAGGCGCGCACCGGACCCGGCTTGTCCTTCCGCAGCGTCAGCGTCTTGGTGTAGTCGACGTGGCAGGTCAGCGGCAACTGCTTCAGGTTGAGGATGATGTCGGTGGCATCTTCGACCACGCCCTTGATCGGCGAGAACTCGTGGAGCACGCCGTCAATCTGCACGGCAGTGATGGCCGAGCCTTCGATCGACGACAGCAGCACGCGGCGCAGCGCGTTACCGACCGTGGTGCCGAAGCCGCGTTCGAAGGGCTGCGCGTAGAAACGGCCGAACCGGTCGGTCAGCGTCTCGCGCTCGAATTCGAGGCGCTTGGGCCTCTGGAAACCTTTCCACAACATGGGATCTCTTCCTCTCGCTTGCGGGCCGACAGTCTCGGCCTCCAGGCCTGCGGGTTATGACCGCGCTCGCTCGCTGCAGGCCTGAAGAGCTGCTGGAGCGCGGCTTGCGAAGAGAATGACGAATTGAGAAGAACGAATAACAAAGCGTTCGTTATTCGAAATTCGTTCTTCGTTATTCTCGCGTCGCCTACTTGCTGTACAACTCGACGATCAGCTGTTCCTGCACGGGCAGGTTGATCTGTTCGCGGGTCGGCATGCTGACCACGCGGCCACCCATCTGGCCGTCGAGCGAGAGCCATTCGGGCACGCCGCGGCCCTTCACTTCTTCGGTGGCGTGGATGATGGTCGTGTTGGCGCGGCTGCCCTCGCGGACCTGCACGGTGTCGCCGGCCTTCAGCGAGTACGACGGCACATCGACCTTCTTGCCGTTGACCAGGAAGTGGCCGTGGCGCACCAGCTGGCGCGCCTGCGCGCGCGAGGTGCCGAGGCCCATGCGGTAGACCACGTTGTCGAGGCGGCGCTCCAGCAGCTGCAGCAGCGTCTCGCCGGTAATGCCACCGCGGGTGCGGTCGGCCTGGGCGAAGTAGCCGCGGAACTGGTCTTCGAGCACCCCGTAGATGCGCTTGACCTTCTGCTTCTCGCGCAGCTGGACGGCGTAGCCGACCATCTTCGCCTTGCGCAGGCGGCCGTGCTGCCCCGGCGGCATGTTGCGCTTTTCGATCGCGCACTTCTCGGTGTAGCAGCGCTCGCCCTTGAGGAACAACTTCATTCCTTCACGGCGGCACAGGCGGCAAACGGGTCCGTTATATCGAGCCATATGTCAGTTCTTCAGCAGTCAAAAAATCGTTAAACGCGACGGCGCTTCGGCGGCCGGCAGCCGTTGTGCGGGATCGGCGTGACGTCGCGGATCGACCGCACCTCGAGGCCCGCCGTCTGCAGCGCGCGGATGGCCGACTCGCGGCCGGAGCCGGGGCCCTTGACCAGCACGTCGCACGAGCGCATGCCGAAGGTCTTGGCGGCGTTGGTGGCGCTGAGCGCGGCCTGGGTCGCCGCGAACGGCGTGCCCTTGCGCGAGCCCTTGAAGCCAATCGCACCGGCGCTCGACCACGACACCACCGCACCCTCGGCGTCGGTGATCGTGATCAGCGTGTTGTTGAACGACGCCTGCACGTGCACGAAGCCATGGTGGACAATGCGCTTCTCGCCGCGCTTCTTGAACGCCTTCTTTTTCTTGGTCGGTGCTTCCGCGCCGCCGGGATTCTCTGCTTTGGCCATGATTAAACCGTCTTCTTCTTCGCCACGGCGCCCTTGCGCGGGCCCTTCCGCGTGCGCGCGTTGGTCTTGGTCCGCTGCCCGCGCAGCGGCAGGTTGCGGCGGTGACGGCCGCCACGGTAGCTGCCGATCTCAATCAGCCGCTTGATGTTGAGGGAGATTTCCTTGCGGAGATCGCCCTCCACGCCGCCCTGCTCTTCGAGCACGCGCGTGATCTTGCGGACGTCGTCTTCAGTGAGGTCCTTCACCCGGACACTCGGATCGACGCCGGCCGCCGTCAGCACGGCGTTCGAGCGGTGACGCCCGATGCCGAAGATATACGTGAGACCAATCTCAATGCGCTTCGTGCGCGGGAGATCGACACCTGAAATACGCGCCATGTCTTATCCTTGCCGCTGCTTGTGCTTCTGGTTCGCGCAGATCACCCGGACCACCCCTTGGCGGCGAACGATCTTGCACTTAACGCAAATTTTCTTCACCGAGGCTCTAACCTTCATAGCTTCTCCACGATCCGTCCGCGGCTCGGGTCGTTGCTCATGAGCGCGACCCTCACCCGATCACCTACCAGCACGCGGACGTAATTGCGTCCGACCGGACTGGCCAGGTGCGCCGTCACCTGGTGCCGCCCGTCCAGCTCCACTCGCACGAGCTGGCTGGGCAACAGTTCCTTCACCACGCCGTCCGCCGTATTCGCCGGCGGCGCTTGCGGCTCGTCCATCCCTGCGTCCGGCCTACGCCGAAGCGCGATCCTCGAACGCCGCGTCGGGCGGCAACGTCAGCACCCGGCACCCGTCCTCGGTGACCACCACCGTATGCTCGAAGTGCGCGGACAGGGCCTTGTCTTTCGTGACCGCCGTCCAGCCGTCTCCCAGCACCTTCACCGCGGGCTTGCCCGCGTTCACCATGGGCTCGATCGCGAGCGCCATGCCCTCCGCCAGACGTGGACCGCGTCCGGCCGTGCCGTAGTTCGGAATCTGCGGCTCCTCGTGGAGCGACGTCCCGATCCCGTGGCCGACGAACTCGCGGACCACCGAAAATCCCTGCGCCTCGACGTAGCTCTGGACCGCGGCGCCGATGTCCGAGACCCGCGCCCCCGCCTTGACCGTGGCCACCGCCCGCTCGAGCGCGGTCCGGGTCACGTCGAGCAGCCGCTGCGCCTCGGGGCTCACCGTGCCCACCGGCACCGTCACCGCCGAATCGCCGTAAAACCCGTCGAGCTTGGCGCCCATGTCGATCGAAATGATGTCACCTTCGACCAGGGCGCGCGGCGATGGAATGCCGTGCACGACTTCTTCATTCACCGACGCACAAATCGTCGCCGGGTACCCGTGATACCCCTTGAACGCCGGCTCGGCGCCCGCCTCGCGCAACCGCTGTTCCGCGATCGCATCGAGGTCGGCCGTGGTCACGCCAGGCCGCACCGCCGCCGCCAGTTCCTTCAGCACGCGCGCCACCAGGGCGTTCACCCGGGCGAGCTTCTCGATCTCCGCCGCCGACCTGCAGACGATCACGCCTGGGACCCGTTTCCTGGCCGCGCTCCGCGCGGCGGGGCGGCGTCGCCGCCCAGGTTCGTCGCCAGCGTCCGTAACTGCCCCGCCGGACGGTCCAGCGCCGACGCCACCGCGGCGACCAGCGCCTCGCGCACCTGTTCCGGCGACTGCAGGCCGTCGATGACCCGGAAGGTCGGCCGCGCGCTGTAGTACTCGATCATCGGCCGCGTATCCCGCCAGTAAACCTTTAGCCGTTCCCGCACCACCGTCTCGGAATCGTCCGAACGGGCGACCCACTTCGGGCCAACGGAGCGGCACCGCTCGGTGTTCTGGCACAGGTCGGGCAGGCTGTCCGGCTTGTGCTCGAAGGCATCGGCGTTGGCGCCGCAGTCGTCGCACACCCGGCGGCCGCGCACGCGCCGTACCAGTTCTTCGTCGGGCACCTGGATCTCCACGCAGATCACCGGTCCCCGCTCCGCCGTAATCCCGTCGAGCGCAGTCGCCTGCGCGGCGGTGCGCGGGAAGCCGTCGAGCACGAAGCCCGCCAGCGCGTCCTGCCGCATCAGCCGCTCGCGGACGATCCCGATGATCAGGTCGTCGCCCACCAGCTCGCCGCGTTCCATCACGGCCTTCACCGCGCGGCCCAAGTCCGTGCCGCTGTGCACCGCCTCGCGCAGGATGTCCCCGGTCGAAACCTTGGGAATCCCGTGCTCGCGGGCGAACCGCTCTGCCTGCGTGCCCTTACCCGCGCCGGGCGGGCCAAGCATCACGAGGTTCAGGGCCACGTTAGCCGCGCCGTCCCCGGATGCGCGTCTTCTTCATGAACCCGTCGTAGTGCCGCATGATCAGCTGCGACTCGACCTGGTTCACGGTATCCATGGCCACACCGACCACGATCAGCAGCGAGGTGCCGCCGAAGAAGAACGTCACGCCCAACCCGTTGGTGACAAAGCGCGGCAGAATCGCATCGAGCGACTCGCCGATGAACGGAATCGGCGCCACCTTGAAGCCGGTCATCAGCCACTCGGGCACAATCGCGACAATCGCCAGGTAGACCGCGCCAACGATGGTGATGCGCGCCAGGATCGTGTCGATGTACTCGGCGGTCCGCTTGCCCGGGCGGATGCCCGGAATGAAGCCGCCATACTTGCGCATGTTCTCGGAGACATCATCGGGATTGAAGATGATGGCCGTGTAGAAATACGCGAAGAAGATGATGAACACGACGTAGAGCAGGTTGTAGAGCGGCATGCCGTAGCCGATCTGCCGCACCGCCGCGTCGGCCCATCCACCCGGCGTGAACATGCCCGACATGGTCGCCGGGAAGGTCAGGATCGAGCTGGCGAAGATCACCGGGATCACGCCGCCGGTGTTGACCTTCAGCGGAATGTGCGTGCTCGAGCCGCCGTACTGGCGCCGGCCCACCACGCGCTTGGCGTACTGCACCGTGATGCGGCGATGACCACGTTCGACGTAGATGATGGCGGCAATCACGCCAATCATCAGCACCACCAGGAACAGCATGGTCAGCAGGCCAATCTGGCCGGTCTGCATCTGGTCGATGGTGGCAATCACCGCGCGCGGGAAGTTCACGACGATACCCGCGAAGATGATCAGCGACATGCCGTTGCCGATGCCGCGCTCGGTAATCTGCTCGCCCAGCCACATGATGAACATGGTGCCGGTCGTCAGGGTCAGCATGCAGCCGAGGCGGAAGCCCCAGCCCGGCTCGTAGACCAGCGGCAAGCCGCCGGCGATTTCGGTCTGCCGTTCCAGGAAGATCGCGATGCCCAGCGACTGGACCATCGCCAGCACCAGCGTGAGGTAGCGCGTGTACTGGGTGATCTTGCGCCGGCCGAGCTCGCCTTCCTTCGACAGCCGCTCGAGGTACGGCCAGACGACCGTCAGCAGCTGCAGGATGATCGACGAACTGATGTACGGCATCACGCCGAGCGCGAAGATGGTGACGCGCGACAAGCTTCCACCCGTGAACATGTCGTAGAGGCCGAACATCGTGTTCTGCGCCTGCTCCGACATGATCCGCAGCGCCTCGGAGTTGACTCCGGGCGTCGGGATGAAGTTGCCCACGCGGTACACCGCCAGCATGCCGAGCGTAAACAGCACTCGGTTGCGGAGGTCCGCGACGGCGAACAGATTCTTCAGTGTATCCAGCACAACAGCCCTCAGTTACTTACTGATTGCTAAGCTTTGTCAGCGACGGCCGGCGAACCGTCCACGACGGCCCCGCTGCCGTCCGGGATGGCCTCGGTCCGGCCACCGGCGGCGGCCACCTTCTCGGCGGCCTTTCCGCTGAACTTGTGAGCGTGCACCGTCAGCGCCTTGGTCAGTTCCCCGCGGCCGAGGATCTTGACGAGGGCGGTCCGGCTGCTGACCAGGCCATGCTCGCGCAGGGTCTCGACGGTCACGGTGGCGCCCGTCTCGAACACCAGTTCGAGCTGGTCCAGGTTGACCACGTCGTACTCGGTGCGGAAGATGTTGGTGAAGCCACGCTTCGGCACCCGGCGGTGCAGCGGCATCTGGCCGCCTTCAAAACCGCGCTTGAACGAGTAGCCCGAGCGCGACTGCGCGCCCTTGTGGCCGCGGCCCGAGGTCTTGCCCAGGCCCGAACCGGGACCGCGCCCGACGCGCTTCTTCTTGAACTTCGATCGGTCGGCCGGCTTCAGCTTATCGAGACTCATAAAATTACTCGCTCACCGTCACGAGGTGACGGACCTTGAAGATCATGCCGCGGGTCTCCGGCGTGTCCGCCAGGGTCACCGAGTGGTTGATCCTGCGCAGGCCGATGCTCTCGACCACGGTGGCCTGGTTCTTGTTGAAGCCGATCGGGCTCTTGGTGAGCTTGATCGTCACGGTCTTGGCAGCGGCCTTCGCCGACTTTGCCTGCTTTGCCTTCGCCATTGTTGTATGTCCTACGCGTTCCGGCCGCCGGCCAGCTCTTCGAGCGTGTCCTTGCCGCGCAGCCGCATCAGCTTGCCCGGATCCTTCAATTCCTTGAGCGCCGTGAACGCCGCCCGCACCACGTTGTGCGGGTTCGCCGAACCGAGCGACTTGGTCAGCACGTTGGTCACGCCGGCCGACTCGACCACCGCGCGCACTGCCGCGCCGGCAATGATGCCGGTGCCGTCCGGCGCGGGCTTCAGCAACACGCGGCCGGCGCCGTAGCGACCGACGATCGGGTGCGGCACGGTCGTGCCCTGCACCGGCACGCGGATCAGGTTCTTCTTCGCCGCCTCAATGCCCTTCTTGATTGCCGAGGGCACTTCCTTGGCCTTGCCGACGCCGTAGCCCACCACACCGTGGGCGTCGCCGACCACGACCAGCGCGCTGAAGCTCAGGTTCTTGCCGCCCTTGACCACCTTGGTCACGCGGTTGATGGACACCACCGTGTCCTTGAGGTCGAGCTGCGCCGGGTCAATCTTTTCGCGTGTCCGAATCATGAGTTGCCTGCTTCAGAGATCTGCGTCATCTGTGTCATCTGCGGCCCTAGAACTCGAGGCCCGCGGTACGGGCGGCCTCGGCCACGGCGCGCACGCGCCCGTGGTACAGGAACCCGTTCCGATCGAACACCACCTTGGTGATGCCCTTTTCCTTCAGCCGCTCGGCGATGGCCGTGCCGACCAGCTCGGCGCCCTTGAGGTTGCCGCCGGCGACGCCCTTCGGCATCTGCCCCTTCACCTTCGCGTCGACGCTCGACGCCGAGGCGACGGTCTGGCCGGTGCGGTCGTCGATCACCTGGACGTAGATGTGCGAGACGCTGCGAAACACGCTCAGGCGCGGCTTGTCCGACGTGCCGGCCATCTTCTTGCGAATCCGGAACTTGATCCGGTCGCGGCGGTCTTCCTTGGTTTTGATCTGCATAACTAGGCTCCGGTCTTTCCGGCCTTCTTCTTCAACACTTCACCGGTGTAGCGCACGCCCTTCTGCTGATACGGGTCGGGCTTGCGCAGGCGGCGCAGGTTGGCGGCCACCTGGCCGACCAGCTGCCGATCGACGCCCGTCACGGTGATGTGCGTCTGCTTGTCGATGACCACGTCGATCCCCTTGGGGATGTCGAACACCACCGGATGCGAGTAGCCGAGCGCGAGGTGCACCTGCTGGCCCTTCATCTCCGCGCGGTAGCCGACGCCGACGATATCGAGCTCGCGCTTCCAGCCTTCGGTCACGCCGAGCACGGCGTTGTTGACCAGGCTGCGCGCCAGCCCGTGGAACTTGTCGAGCTGCTTGTCGTCCGAGATCTTCTTCGTGACGAGGGTGCCGTCCTCAATCGCGGCGGTGACGCCGGGAGGCAGCGGCTGGTTCATCTGTCCCTTGGGACCCTTCACGTCAACGGCGCTGCCGTCGACCTTGATGGTCACCCCTTTCGGGATCGTGATGGGTTTCTTTCCAATTCGTGACATGGGCTTAACCGTTTCCCCTTACCAAACGTTGCAGAGGATTTCGCCGCCGACGCCCGCCTGCTTGGCAGCCCGGCCGGTCATCACTCCGCGCGACGTCGTCAAAATGGTCACGCCGAGCCCGCCGAGCACCGACGGCACCTCGCCGCTGTTGGTGTAGACGCGACGGCCCGGACGGCTGACGCGCGACAGGCCGGAAATGGCCTTCTCGCCACCAGGGCCGTACTTCAGGAACATCCGCATCTGCTGGCGCGGCGCCTTGCCCGGGCGTTCAGCGGGCGTCTCCACCATCTTGAACCCCGAGATATACCCCTCGTCCTGCAGGATCCGCGCGATCTCGGCCTTCAACTTCGAGGCCGGCATCTCGACGCGCGCGTGGCGCGCCGTGACGGCGTTGCGGATCCGGGTCAGCATGTCGGCAATCGGATCTGTCATCTTCGCTCTCTACCCTTCAGACCAGCCCTTAGGCACCCCAGGCACTTGCGCACCCAGGCACCGGCGACTGATGAGTCCTTACCAGCTACTCTTCGTCACGCCAGCCACGTCCCCGGTCAGGGCGAGCTCGCGGAAACACAAACGGCACAGCGCGAACTTGCGCATGTAGGCGCGCGAACGGCCGCACCGGCGGCACCGGTTCCGGTGCCGCACCTTGAACTTCAGGGTCTTCAACTCCCGTGCTTTTTTTGCGCTCGTGGCCACGTCTTAGCTCCCTGCAGTCTGCCGGAACGGCATGCCCATCAGCTGCAACAGCTTGCGGGCCTCTTCGTCGGTCTTGGCGGTGGTGACCATGCTCACGTTCATGCCGCGGCCCTTGTCCACCTTGAGGTAATCGATCTCGAGGAAGATCAGCTGGTCCTTCAGGCCGAGCGTGTAGTTGCCGCGGCCATCGAACCCCTTCGGCGAGACGCCGCGGAAGTCGCGCACGCGCGGCAGCGCGATGCTGATCAGCCGGTCGAGAAATTCATACATGCGGTCGCCGCGCAGGGTCACCATGGCGCCGATCGGCTGGCCCTGGCGAACCTTGAACTGCGCGATCGACTTCTTGGCCTTGCGCACGGCCGCCTTCTGGCCGGTGATCTTGCCCAGTTCCTCGGCGCCGGTGTCGACCACCTTCGCGTTCTGGGTCGCTTCGCCGAGGCCCATGTTGACCACCACCTTGGTGACCTTGGGCACGGCCATCACGTTCTTGTAGCCGAACTCCTTCTGGAGCGCGGGAATCACGTCGTTGCGGTACTTGTCGCGCAGACGCAGCGTCGAACCAGTTGCCTTTGCCTTGCTCATTTGTCCACCACCGCGCCGCTCTTGCGGCCGATACGCACCCGCGTGCCATCGGGCAGCGTCTTGCTGCCGATGCGCGTCGGCTCGTTGGTATCCGGATCCACCAGCATCACGTTGCTGGCATGGATGGCGGCCTCGCGCTCGACGATCCCGCCCTTGATGTTCTTCTGGGGGTTCGGGCGCGTGTGCCGCTTGATCAGGTTGACGCCCTCGACGATGACCCGGTTCTTCTCGGGCAGCACCGACAGCACGCGGCCGCGCTTGCCGCGGTCCTTGCCGGCGCGGACGACGACCTGGTCGTTTTTGCGAATCGACATTGCCATGGTGTTACAGCACCTCGGGCGCGAGCGAGACGATCTTCATGAACCGGCGCTCGCGCAGTTCGCGGGCCACCGGCCCGAACACGCGGGTGCCAATCGGCTCGCCCGCGTCGTTAATCAGCACGGCCGCATTGCGGTCGAACCGGATATAGCTGCCGTCCTTGCGGCGCTGCTCCTTGTGCACGCGCACAATCACGGCCTTGACGACCTGGCCCTTCTTGACGGTGCCCTCCGGGGTCGCTTCCTTCACGTTGGCCGTGACGATGTCGCCGAGATAGGCGTAGCGGCCGGTCGACCCGCCGATCGGGTTGATCACCGAGATCTTGCGCGCGCCGGAGTTGTCGGCGACGTCGAGGATCGATCGCATCTGGATCATGGCGTCTCCTAAACCTGCGTAGCTTTCTCGACGACGCGCACCAGTGCCCACCGCTTGCGCTTGCTGAGCGGCCGCGACTCGGCGATCACCACGGTGTCGCCCATCTTTGCTTCGTTGTTTTCATCGTGCGCGACGAACCGCGACGTGCGCTTCTGCATCTTGCCGTAGACACCGTGCTGCACGCGCCGTTCGGTGGCGACGATGCAGCTCTTCTGCATCTTGTCGCTCACGACCACGCCCTGGACTTCCGCTTTGCCCGCCATGGCTATTTCGCCTTCTCTTTCAGAATCGTGAGGATGCGCGCGCGCTCGCGGCGCACGGTCTTCATCTTCCCGGGGGCCTCCAGCTGGCCCATCGACTTCTGGATCCGCATGCGGAACAACTGGTCGTCGATTTCCTGCGTCTTCGCGCGCAGCGCCTCGACGTCCATGTCTCTCAATTCAGCGGCCTTCATCACGCTTTCTCCTCGGCAAACCGCGTCGCGAACTTGGTCATGATCGGCAGCTTCGCGCCGGCCAGCTCGAACGCGCGGCGCGCTTCCGACGCCGGCACGCCGTTCATCTCGAACAGGATGCGGCCCGGCTTGATCACGCAGACCCAGCCCTCGGGCGCGCCCTTGCCCTTACCCATGCGGGTTTCCTGCGGCTTCTTGGTGATGGGCTTGTCGGGGAACACCCGCACCCACACCTTGCCACCGCGCTTGACGAACCGCGTCATCGCGATGCGGGCCGCCTCGATCTGGCGATCGGTCAGCCAGCACGGCTCCAGGGCCTTCAGCCCGAAGTCGCCGAACGACACGTCGGAGCCGCGCCACGCCTTGCCGCGCATGCGGCCGCGCTGCTGCTTCCGGTACTTGACCTTCTTCGGCATCAACATGGTAGTTAGCCTCGTGCTCCGGGACGGTCGCCCTGGGGACGACGCGGGCCGCGGTCGCGATCACGGTCGCGGTCACGTCCGCCCCCGCCACCGCCGGTGCCAAATTCTTCTTCGCGGCCGGTCCGCGGCGTCAGCCGCTCGCCCTTGTAGAGCCACACCTTGACGCCAATCTTGCCGTAGGTGGTGTTGGCTTCCGCGAAGCCGTAATCGATGTCGGCGCGCAGCGTCTGCAGCGGCAGCTGGCCGTGCAGGTACCACTCCGAGCGGGCGATTTCCGCGCCGTTCAGGCGCCCCGAGACGCGCACCTTGATGCCGCGCGCGCCGAAGCGCAGCGCCGACTCGACCGCCTTGCGCATGGCGCGGCGGAACGCGACGCGCTTCTCGAGCTGCATCGCCACCGATTCACCGACCAGCTGCGCATCCAGTTCCGGCTTCTGGATCTCCTGGATGTTGATGAAGACCTCGCGGTTGGTCCGCTTCTGGATCTCCTGCTTCAGCTTGTCGACTTCCTGCCCCTTGCGCCCGATGATGATGCCGGGCCGCGAGGTGTGGATGTTGATCTTCAGGTTCCGGGCGGCGCGCTCGATCTCGATCATCGCCACGCCGGCGTGCTGGAAGCGCTTCTTCAGGTCTTTCTTCAGCGCCAGGTCTTCATGCAGAAGATTGGCGTAGTCCTTGGTCGCGAACCAGCGCGACTTCCAGGTCTTGTTGAAGCCGATGCGAAATCCGTAAGGATGAACTTTCTGACCCACGTTACTGTCCCTTCCCTGCGGCTGGCACGGCCTTGATTACCTGCGCCCGCTCCGTCACTTCGACCGTGAGGTGCGTGGTCCGCTTGACGATGCGGAACGCCCGGCCCATCGGGGCGGGACGGACGCGCTTCTGCGAGGGGCCGTTGTTGGCGCAGCAGCTCGACACGAAGAGCCGGGCGACATCGCCGCCGAACGCTTCCTGCTGCTGGGCATTGGCGACCGCCGACCGCAGCACCTTGGCCACGTCGCGCGCCACCGACTTGCGGCTGAACTGCAGCGCCGACAGCGCCATGTTCACGTCCTTGCCGCGGATCAAATCGAGCACCAGCCCGGCCTTCTGGGCCGAGGTGCGGATGTACTTGGCCGTTGCCTCTGCACGAACCATGACTTAGCCCTTCCCTGCCGGCGCCGACGGCGCGCCGCCAGCCGGCGAGGCCGACTTGTCGGTGCGGGCCGAGTGCCCCTTGAAGGTGCGCGTCGGCGAGAACTCGCCGAGCTTGTGACCCACCATGTTCTCGGTGAGATACACCGGCACGAACTTCTTGCCGTTATGCACCGCCAGCGTATGACCCACCATCTCGGGGATCACCGTCGAACGGCGCGACCAGGTCTTGACGACCTTCTTTTCGCTGGCGCGGTTCATCGCCTCGACCTTTTCGAGCAGGTGCGTGTCGACGAACGGGCCTTTTTTGAGTGAGCGGCTCATAAATTATTTGCTTCGGCGTTGAACGATGAACTTGTCGCTCGGCTGCGGCCGGCGCGTCTTGTAACCCTTGGTCGGCACGCCCCACGGCGTCACCGGGTGACGACCGCCCGAGGTCTTGCCTTCACCACCACCGAGCGGGTGATCGACCGGGTTCATGGCGACGCCACGAACGTGCGGACGCTTGCCCATCCAGCGGCTGCGGCCGGCCTTGCCGATCGACACGTTCTCGTGGTCGATGTTGCCCACCTGGCCAATCGTGGCCAGGCAGTCCTGGTAGATCTTGCGAATCTCACCCGACGGCATCTTCACCGAGACGTAGTCGCCTTCCTTGGCGACCACCTGCACGCTGGCGCCGGCGCTGCGCGCCATCTGGCCGCCCTTGCCGGGCTTCAGCTCCACGTTGTGGACCATCGTGCCCTGCGGGATGTTCTTCAGGGGCAGGCAGTTGCCGGTCAGGATGTCGACGTTGTCGCCGGCGATGACCGCATCACCCACCTTCAGCCCCACGGGCTGCAGGATGTAGCGCTTTTCGCCGTCGGCGTAGTTGATCAGCGCAATGCGCGCCGAACGGTTCGGGTCGTACTCGATGGTCGCGACCTTGCCGGGGATGCCGGCCTTGTCGCGCTTGAAGTCGATGATGCGATAGAGGCGCTTGTGCCCGCCCCCGCGCCACCACATGGTCTGCTCGCCCGTGCTGTTGCGGCCACCATTGGTGTGCAGGTTCTCGGTCAGCGGCCCGTGCGGCTTGTCGGTCGTGATCTCGTCGAACACGAGCACCGTCATCTGGCGACGGCCCGGGGTTGTCGGCTTGTATTTACGGATCGGCATATCGTCCTCTTATGCGCCTTCGAGGAAGTCCGGCATCTTTTCGCCCGCGCGCAGCGTGACGTATGCCTTCTTCCAGTCGGAACGGCGGCCAACGAAACGGCCCTGGCGCTTCAGCTTGCCGCGGGTGATCGAGGTGCGGACCTCGGACACCTTGGCGCCGAGCAGCTTCTCGATGGCGCGGCGGATGTCGATTTTGTTCGCGTCCTTGGCCACCTCGAACACGATGGTCTTGCCATCGTCCCGAAGCAGGGTGGTCTTCTCGGTGATCAGCGGCCGGCGGATGACTTCAGTAAGTTTCATGATTACGCGCTGAGCGCCGCCTCCAGCTTTTCCATGGCCGCGGTGGTCAGGACCACCTGGCGGCTGTCCGCGACGTCGCGGGCGGTGACCGCGTTGCTCTGCACCAGCTTGACGCGGGCAATGTTGCGCACCGACATCGCGAAGTTGTCGTCGAGCCGCGCGTCGATCAACAACGCCTTGCCCTTGACGCCAATCGCCTTCAGCACGCCAACCACCGGCTTGGTCTTGACCTCCGACGCCGTGAGGGCGTCGACGAGAATCAACGAGCCGTCCTGCATCTTCTGCATCAGCGCCGCGCGCAGCGCGCCCTTCTCGACCTTCTTGGGAATCGAGTACTCGTAGCTGCGCGGCTGGGGGCCGAACACGGTGCCGCCGCCCCGCCACAGCGGGTTGCGGATTTCGCCGACGCGGGCACGGCCGGTGCCTTTCTGGCGCCAGGGCTTCTTGCCGCTGCCGCTGACGTTCGCCCGGTTCTTGGTCTTGTGCGTGCCGCGGCGCTCCGCCGCATTCAGCCGCACCACCGACTCGTGGATGAGGTCGGTCTTGACGCGGCCGCCGAACACCTCGTCGTTCAGCTCGACCGAGCCCACCTTCTTGTTTTGCGCGTTTACTACATCAATCGTCATGATTGTTTCTCACCGGCGGCAGCACTAAAGTGCTGCCCTCCTGGCAAATTACTTCTTGCCCTTTTTCGGCTTCTCTTGCAGCTGCGGCTGGGGCTCGGGCTTGGCGGCCACGGCCTTGCGAATGACCACGTAGCCGCCGTTCGCGCCGGGAATCGCCCCCTTGACGAGCAGCAGGTGATTCTCCGAATCAATCTTCAGCACCTTGAGGTTGCGGACCGTAATGCGGTCCACGCCCATGTGGCCGTGCGCGCGCATGCCGGGCATGACGCGTGACGGGTACGACGAGGCGCCAATCGAACCCGGGGCGCGGTGGAACATCGAGCCGTGGGTGGCATCGCCGCCGCGGAAGTGGTGACGCTTCACCACGCCCTGGAAGCCATGGCCCTTGCTCGTGCCAATCACGTCAACGCGCTCGCCCTGGTTGAAGATCGAAACCAGCACCTGGTCGCCGGGCTTCGGCGCCTCGGCGCCCTTGGCGACCTTGACCTCGCGCTGCACGCGCGTCGGCGGCACGTTGGCCTTCTTGTGATGACCCGTCAGCGCCTTGTTGGCGTTGCGGATCGGGTTGCTCTCGACCAGGCCAATCTGGACGGCGTCGTAGCCGTCGGTCTGGCCGTTCTTGCTCTGCACCACGATGCAGGGGCCGGCCTGGATGACGGTGGCAGGCTCGAGCGTGCCGTCCTCGAGGAACAGCTGCGTCATGCCGACTTTCTTACCGATGATTCCGGTGACCATCGCGTCCTACTTTCCGTGTTCCTTGCCGAACGCCTTGATTTCGACATCGACGCCCGCCGGGAGATCCAGCTTCATAAGGGCATCAACCGTCTGCGGCGTCGGCTCGAAGATATCGATCAGGCGCTTGTGCGTTCGGACCTCGAACTGCTCGCGCGATTTCTTGTCCACGTGCGGCGAACGGAGCACCGTCCACTTGTTGATTTCGGTCGGCAGCGGAATGGGACCCGCCAGCCGCGCGCCGGTGCGCTTGGCCGTTTCCACGATCTCGCCGGTGCTCTGGTCGAGCACGCGCGCATCGTAGGCCTTCAGTCGGATTCGAATCTTGTCGCCAAGCATGGTCTGTTTGCTTTCGTTATTCGTTGTTCGAAATCGAAATTCGTTATTTCGTGCCCTGCACGCGGGCGATCACTTCTTCGCTCACGTTGCGCGGCGCCTGCTCGTAGCGTTCGAAGAACATCGAGTAGGTGGCGCGGCCCTGGGTGCGCGACCGCAGGTCGGTGGCATACCCGAACATGTCGCTGAGCGGCACGCGCGCGGAGATGATCTGCGTGCCGCCGCGGTCTTCCTGCGACTGGATGCGGCCGCGGCGCGACGCCAGGTCGCCCATCACGTCGCCGAGGTTGTCCTTCGGGCAGACCACTTCGACGCGCATGACCGGCTCCATCAGCACGGCGCCGGCCTTCTTGGCAGCGTCCTGGAACGCCAGCGAGCCGGCGATCTTGAACGCCATTTCCGACGAGTCGACGTCGTGGTACGAACCATCGAACAGCTCGATGCGGACATCGTCGATCGGGTAGCCGGCGAGCACGCCGCGCGTCAGCGCTTCCTGAATGCCCTGGTCGATCGGCTTGACGAACTCGCGCGGCACCGAGCCGCCGACCGTCATGTTCTCGAACTGGTAGCCGCTGCCCGGCTCGAGCGGGAACAGGCGAATCCACGCGTCGCCGAACTGGCCGCGGCCGCCGGTCTGGCGCTTGAACAGGCCATGGCCCTCGGCCGGCTTGGTGAGCGTTTCCTTGTAGGCCACCTGCGGCTTGCCGACGCTCGCTTCGACGCCGAACTCGCGCTTGAGGCGGTCGACGATGATCTCGAGGTGCAGTTCGCCCATGCCGCGGATGATGACCTGGCCGGTCTGCTCGTCGGTGTTGACACGGAAGGTCGGGTCTTCGGCCATCAGCTTGGCCATGCCCTGGCCGAGCTTCTCCTGGTCGGCCTTGGTCTTCGGCTCGACGGCGAGCGAGATGACCGGCTCCGGGAAGACCATCTTCTCGAGGATGATCGGCTTCTTCTCGTCGCACAGCGTGTCGCCGGTAGTCACCGACTTCAGGCCGACGGCGGCGGCGATGTCGCCGGCGTTGACTTCCTTGATCTCTTCACGCTTGTTGGCGTGCATCTTCAGCAGGCGGCCAATGCGCTCGGTGCGGCCCTTGGTGGAATTGATCACCGAGGAGCCCGAGGTCAGCGTGCCCGAGTAAACGCGGAAGAAGGTCAGCTGGCCGACGAACGGGTCGGTCATGATCTTGAACGCCAGCGCCGAGAACGGCTCGCTGTCGTCGGCCTTGCGCTCGATCTTCTCGGCGTCGTCAGTCTTGTCGGGGTCGTTGCCCTTGACCGGGGGAATATCCAGCGGCGAGGGCAGGTAGTCGACGACCGCGTCGAGCATGGGCTGGACGCCCTTGTTCTTGAATGCGGTGCCGCAGATCACCGGCACGAACGGCGCCTCTTCGTCGCGCACCGAGGCGATGCAGCGCTTGCGCAGGGCGGCCTTCAGTTCGTCGGCGGTAATGGTCTCGCCGCCGAGATACTTCTCGAGCAGCTTGTCGTCGGCCTCGCTGGCCTTCTCGACCAGCTTCTCGTGATAGGCCTTGGCTTCGTCCAGCATGTCGGCCGGAATGTCGATCACGTCGTAATCGGCGCCCATGGTCTCGTCCTTGTAGACGAGCGCCTTCATCTGGACCAGGTCGATGACGCCGCGGAACTTATCTTCCGCGCCGATCGGCAGCTGGATCGCAACGGCATTGCCCTGCAGCTTCGAGCCAATCTGCGACAGCGTCTCCTTGAAGTCCGCGCCGATGCGGTCCATCTTGTTGACGAAGCAGATGCGCGGCACGCGGTAGCGGTCGGCCTGGCGCCACACCGTTTCCGACTGCGGCTCGACACCCGAGACGGCGTCGAACACGGCGACGGCACCATCGAGTACGCGCAGCGAGCGCTCGACTTCAACCGTGAAGTCGACGTGGCCGGGCGTATCGATGATGTTGATCCGGTGTTCCTTCCAGAAGCAGGTCGTCGCGGCCGACGTGATGGTGATGCCGCGCTCCTGCTCCTGCTCCATCCAGTCCATGACGGCGGTGCCTTCGTGCACTTCGCCGATCTTGTACGTGATGCCGGTATAGAACAGGATCCGTTCAGTCGTCGTGGTCTTGCCGGCATCAATGTGGGCCATGATGCCGATGTTCCGCGTGCGTTCGAGTGGTGCTGAGCGAGCCATGATTAGGTCAGGTTTTCCAGGTTCAAAAAATTCAACAGGGACGCGCTACCAGCGGTAGTGCGCGAACGCCTTGTTCGCTTCCGCCATGCGGTGCGTGTCTTCGCGCTTCTTGACGGCGCCGCCGCGCAGGTTGGCCGCGTCGAGCAGTTCGTTGGCCAGCTTTTCCTGCATGGTCTTGCCGTCGCCGCGCGAACGGGCGAAGCCCACCAGCCAGCGGATGCTGAGCGACAGGCGGCGGTTCGGGTTGACCTCGATCGGCACCTGGTAGTTCGAGCCGCCAACGCGGCGCGACTTCACTTCGAGCGCCGGCTTGACGTTGTCGACGGCCTTCTTGAAGATCTTGAGCGGATCGTCGCCCGACCGTTCCTTGATCAGGTCGAAGCTCTGATAGAGGATGCGCTCGGCGGTCGAACGCTTGCCTTCGCTCATGATCGTGTTGATGAACTTGGTGACCAGCGGGCTCCCGTAGAGGGCGTCCGGCAGCAGTTCACGCTTCGCAATTACTCGTCTACGCGGCATGGCTTACCTACTTAGCTCTTCGGGCGCTTGGCGCCGTACTTCGAACGACCCTGCTTGCGGCCCTGCACGCCAACGGCGTCGAGGGTGCCGCGCACCACGTGATAGCGCACGCCCGGCAGGTCCTTCACACGGCCGCCGCGGATCAGCACCAGCGAGTGCTCCTGCAGGTTGTGGCCGACACCCGGGATGTAGGTGGTGACTTCAATCTTGTTGGTCAGACGGACACGCGCCACCTTGCGAAGCGCCGAGTTCGGCTTCTTCGGGGTTTGCGTGAAGACGCGCACACAGACGCCACGCTTCTGCGGGCTGTTCTGCAGCGCCGGGCTCTTCGTCTTCCACTCGACCTTCTCGCGTCCCTTGCGGACCAGCTGACTAATCGTCGGCACGAGCACTCCAAGGCACCGACCGGTTCGACAAACCTAAAGGCCTGTCGCCACCGCGGCGCAACCAGCGAAAAAACATTCCACGGACCACCGTTTCCGGCGGCTGTGGTGCCCGAGGCCTGAAAGCACGACTCGAAAGAGGCGGCTTGGCACCTTGAGCGGAAAAACCCTACTACATGGTGTTTTCGGCATCGGCGGACGCTTTCACCGGGCTCTTCGCAAGCCAGGCCCCGGTTTCGGCTCCTCGAAGGGAGCGTGACCCGGGTGCGTCACGATGCGGTTGAGACTAGATAGGGTGTCCTAGTCTCACGAGAACCTGACGAATATAGCACGGCCTTACAAAAACATGCAACCTGGTGGCGTCATGCCGGCGAAACTTCGCCCTATTCCCACAGGTGCACTCCGGCCGTCCTAGCCGCAGCCGCCAGCGCCTTGTCGCGGGTCGCCAACGGGCACGCGCGCCGCTTCGCCAGCTCAAGGTAAGTCGCGTCGTAGAGAGAGAGCCGATGCTCGGCCGCGAGACCATAAAGGGTGGTCCACGCGATGCCTGCCATCTGCTGATCGATCTCGACGGGCAACGCCGCCAACCAGCCCAGTGCCGCTACCCGCTCAGCATCGGACATCGAACCCCGCCTGACGAGAACCAGCACCGAGTGAGCGACCTCAATGAACCAAAGCGCGGGCACACAGATTGCCTGGCCACGGCCCGCGAGGTCCATGAGACGATCTGATGCGTCGGATCTTTGTGCAGCGTGGACCCATGACACGGCAACCGAGGCGTCAGGCACGACCACCGGGGTCAACGGCGCCCTTCTTTGATGAGAGCGACAATTTCCTCGTCAGTTAGCGGGGCCGATCGCAAGGCAATCTGCTCGCGGAGCTGGCGCAAGCCCTCGATAGCTTCCCTGACCTTAGCGAGGCTGGGACGCCCCTCGGGGATGATGCGAGCCACCGGCTTGTCGTGCTTCGTGATGACCACTTCCTCTCCTCGCGCGACACGCTCGAGGAGCTCGCCAAATCGAGTCTTGGCTTCGAAAGCAGTGATGGTCGACATAGCCCATATTAACCAGTTGCTGTCTGGTTTAGCAAGGCCCGCGGCACCCAGCCTGGGGCGGCGCAAGACGGCGCCGCGCGACAGACCATCACCTGGCGTCTAGCGACGCAAGGTGCCGCTGGATTGTCCGGTCGCCCAGGGCCACTCTGGCGGTATGTCTGACACCACACTCCCGGCGTTTCGCGAAGTCAAGGGGCCCTTGAGGCACGAACTCAGGCTCGTTGTGCTGATGGTGGTGGCATTGGCGGTGGCTGGAGGGTGCAGCGCCGACGGTCCGACCGGCAACCCCACCGCGCCATCAATGAGCACTGCCGCGGCGCCCCAAGCGACGTTAGCCGCCAGTGTCCCCACCGTCGCACCCGAAGGGAAGCCAGACGCCACGCCTCGCCCACCCGGAGGCGCGTCCGGCATGGCCATCGGCTTCCCGCCCCGCAACGAACCGAACGCGTTCTTTCAGAACCTGATTGCGCGGTATCGGGACGTCTTGCGGCGACCGCAGACATCGCCCACGTATGTTGACCCTGAAGGCGAGAACGTTTGGCTCACGGAGTACTTTCGCTTTTACCTGAATGGCTGTTCGCATCAGGAGGCCATGAGTCGGACCATTTCGCAGATACGGTCCGGCGGTTCGCAGCCGGTCTGCGGTGGTGAGACACCCACATTCCCGCCCCGCAATCTCCCGAATGAGTTTCAGACTCAACTCGAAGCGACCTACCGTGACGTACTGGGCCGGCCGTTGATTCTGTCGCACGTCGATAGTGAGGGAGCCAACGTGTGGCTAGCCCAGTACCTGCGATTCCGTGTTGGCGGGTGCAGTCACGCCGAGGCTGAAGCCAAGGTCTTCACCGAGATCCGTGGAGGCGGCGTCCAGGCCGTCTGCGCGGTCGAGGCACCGCCTGACATGGCCGTCGGCCGACTCCCTTTCCCTCATGCCGCGATATCCTAGTCATAAGACGACCAAACCAGCCGACATCCGTCCCGCAGTTGGCGGAATTGTCGCGGTGTGTCGCGCACTGCCGGGCGGGTACCTGCTCAGATGCAGTTCCAGTCGGTCGCCACACCGCCCAAGCGCTAGGCGTCTCAGCCCACTCGATAGCCGGAGGTGTGGGCGCGCCGTATAATCTGGCGATGCGCATCGCCTCGGTTCTCGTCGCCACGTTCCTGCTCGGCGGGCCGCTCTCGGCTCAGGCCCCCACCCCCACTAAGGTTGAAAGCCCGACCGTCAAGATCCTGACTGGCTTGTTCGCGCAGGAGTTCCAAGAGGAGATGAACCACATGGTTCAAGCCCTGGGGGTGACGTGCAACACCTGTCACGTGCGCGGCAACTTCGCGAGCGATGCCAACCCCAAGAAGATCATCGCCCGGCGCATGCTCGAAATGACCAAGGCGATGAACACCCAGTTCTTTCCCGATCACAAGCCCCAGTCGGGCGAGTCGGTGCTGGGACGGGTGACGTGCTACACCTGCCACCAGGGTGAAGCAATCCCGAAGCTGCCGCCCGGGCAATAGAAAGCGAGAAATAGAGCGAGAAGTAGAACGTGAGAACTACTTCCGAGTCGCCAGGTAGCTGGACAGCGCGTCGATCTGCTCCGCCGTCAGCCGGGTCCTGAACGGCGGCATCGCGGTCTCGCCGTAGACCTGCGACGCGTCCTCGATAATCGCCTTGATCGTCGCGGCGTCGCGCCGCGCGCCGACCTGCGTGAGATCCGGCCCCATGCTGCCGCCGTCACCGCCGATCTTGTGGCACGCCACGCAAGTCTCGGCGTAGGTCAGCGCGGCCAGCCGGCCGGACTCGTCGATCACCGGATGCGCGCGCCCCGCGTGCTCGCGCCGCAAGTACGAAACAACGGCCTGCGCCTTGAACCGCGACATCATCGGCCGCGGCGCCGGCTCCTGCGGCGAGCGTACGCCCGGCGCGAGCGCGACCGGATCGGCCATGTGCGACAACAACCACTCTTCGTCGCGGGTGATCCGCGTCTGCGCCAGCGGCGCCGCCGGGGCGCCCGGCGCGTGACACCGCGCGCACGGACTCGCCTCGGCCGTGGCGATCTGCCAGCCGGCAATCGGCAGCAGACCCCAGTTGTTGTCGTCGCTCGGCGGACTGTCGGCAATCCCCAGCCCGGTCAAGGTCAGCACGCCGAGGCCAATGGCCACCATTGTCGACGTGAACGCGCGGCGCGGGGTCTGGAACGGATGCCGGCCGTTGGCGCGGTCGATGAACGGCAGCATCATCAGGAAGCCAATCACCGCCCCGGGAATCACCATGGTCGCGACCGGCTCGAGCGGGCCGGGGAAGTACTTCAACAGCTGAAACAGCGACAGGAAGTACCACTCGGGACGCGGGATGTAGTCGGCGTCGGACGGATTGGCGATGGCATCGAGCGGCGCCGGCACCAGCGCGGCCACCGTGAACAGCGAGGCAAAGACCGCGGCCATCATCACCGTGTCGCGGATGACATGCCACGGGAAGAACGCCTCGCCGGGACCGGGCGCCGGCTCGATCGGACCGGAGATGCCATGCTTTCGCATCAGCGCAATGTGCGCCACGATCAGCGTGACCAGGGTCGCCGGCAGCAGGAAGACGTGCGCGGAGTACCACCGGCCCAGCGTGAGCGCGCCCAGGTCGGCACCGCCGCGCAGGACGTCGGCGACATATTCGCCCAACAGCGGTGTGCTGCGCGCGACGTTGATGGTGACCGTGGTCGCCCAGTAGGCCTTCTGATCCCACGGCAACAAGTACCCGCTGAGCGAGAAGCCAAGAATGACCAGCAGCATCAGCAGGCCGCTCAGCCACGTCACTTCGCGCGGCGCCTTGTAGGAACCGGTGAGGAACACGCGCATCATGTGCACCACGGCCGCCACCACCAGGAAGCTCGCCCCCCAGTAGTGCAGGCCGCGCAGCATCCAGCCGAGCGGCAGTTCGCTCATGATGAAGCGCACGCTGTCGTAGGCCAGCGACGGCGCCGGCACGTAGTACATGGTGAGCCCGACCCCGGTGACGAACTGGCACGCCACGAGCAGGGTGACGATGCTGCCGGTGGTGAAGGGCCATCCCGTGCCGCGCGGCAGTTCCTCGTCCAGCGCGCGCCGCACGAGGGAGCGATACCCGGTTCGTGAATCCAGCCAATCGAGCAGCGGCCCGGTCATCGGCTAGACCTGGACCATGATGCGGTCCTGCTCGACCCTGACCGGCACCTGCGCCAGGGGCGTGGGCGGCGGTCCCGATACGACATTCCCGCGCGTGTCGTAGACGCCGCCGTGGCACGGGCACTCGATGTTGCCGCTGTCGGCGTTGAACTTGGTGCGGCACCCGAGGTGGGTGCAGGTCGAGTCGAGGGCGTAAAGCTCGTCGTTGGTTTTCACCAGGTAGACCACGCGGCGATCGACCGTTTCACTGGCGCCGTCGGAACGGGCAATTCTCAACGTCACGGCGGTTGGCACGCCGTCCACCAGGCGCGGCACGGTGCCGGCCGGCAGCCACAACTTCTCGCGCCGCGAGAAACTGGGCGCGACGACCGCGCCGCCGACAATGAAGGCCAGCGTCGCGCCGATGCCGGCGTGCACGGTCTGGATGATCCGGATCAAGAACCCACGGCGATTGTCGGACACGTTCTCGGCTGGCTGTTGTTTCATGACGCACTCCCTGGAAGGGAGCGAGGCCTCGCTGGCGCGGGCAGGTTCCGCTCGAACTTCTTGGGCGGATTATACGAAGGGGGGAGGGCGCCCTGACGTCATCTCTTGTCATTCGTCATCCGGGGGTGTCTACGTCCATCCGGGCCGTGTGACAATCAGCGTGTGCCCACGCCGCCAATCGCGACAGCCGACTCCCCCAGCGAGGCCGCCGAGTGGATCGAGTCCTGGCAATCGGAACACGACGGCGGGCGGGTCATCGCGGCACCGTCGCCGGCCGAGTGGCCGTTCCGCTATCCGCTGGCGCCGGTCCTGCCCGACGGCCCCATCGTCTTGCGGGCCAATGCGTTTGATGAAGCGTTCGTCAACCTGCAGTCAGCCGGCACACAGCTCGTCACCACCCAGCAGGCGTACCTCGAGGCCGAGTGGGCGGCGGCGCTGGCCCCGCACCACGATGCATGGCTGCTGCTGGTCAGCACCCCGGCACCTCAGCACTACAGCACCACGGCACTGCTCCCCAGGGCGTTTCGGGTTGCCGACCCCGGCGAGCGATTGCGCCTGTGCGTCGAGGCCCTCGGCGATGGCCGCACGCCGGCCGCCCTCGTCGCCACGGCCAGCGTCTGCATGGAGGTGAACGACCTCGAAGCCGCGGCGCGCGAACTGGACGATGCGATTGCGCTGGCGCCCGGCTGGGCCGCCGCGCACTACGAGCGCGGCAAGCTCTGGCTGCGGCGCGACGACATGGCACAAGCCGCCGCCGCCTTCCAGGCCGCGGCCGGCCTACTGCCGGGCTTTGCGCCGGCGTGGTCAAACCTCGGCGCCACGCTTGGCGAACTGAACCAACCGGCCGAGGCCCTGGCCGCTTTCGAGAAGGCCCTGGCGCTCGATCCGCGCAGTTCGCAGGCCCTGAACAACGTCGGCGTCGTCCGGCGCGATCTCGGCCGGCTGCCGGAATCGGAGGCGGCGTTCCGGCAAGTCATCCAGTTGGCCCCGGCGCTGGCCTTTGGCCATTACAATCTCGGGCATACACTGTTTTTGCAGGGCCGGTTCCAGGCCGCGCTCTCGGCCTATGCCGAGGGCCAGGCGCTCGACCCGGAGAAGAACCCGGTGCAGGCTTCGCGACTGGCGTTATGCAAGGTCGCGACGGGCGACGCCGACGGGGCGTTGCGCGACCTGCGGCAGGCCACCGAGGTGTTGCCGCGGGAGTACCGGCAGCAGCTGCTCGCCGACACGAGCGCGATCTTGTGGGCGCTGGTTACGCAGCAGCCGGGCCTGAGCGGATGGCAACCGGTGCAGGCCTGGCTTGACGATGAACTGCGTGGAAGGTCCGGCTAGAGGCGGACGCCACATCAATGTGGTGTCCGCCTCCAGGCGGACCGTGAGGTTGTTATGAAAGAGGGAACCGGTCCACGTCCCGCGTGGCACTTGTGGCACGACCGCGGCATACGCCTCGCCGTCGGGCTGGCGATCGTCGTCGCCATTCCCATGGCGGTGCTGTTCTACTTCCAGTTCCGCTCACTCAACGACATCGAGAAGACCTCGACCATCGTGCTGCGCCAGCTGAGCAGCGACACGGCCGATTCGCTCGTTGAAACGGTCGAGGCCTATCTCAACCGCCCGTACTTCGACGTCATCCTGCGAGTCCCGCAGGCGCGCGTTGAACCGCTGGACCTGGCGTTCATCGATCCGGTGATGCAGGGGGCGCTGCAGGAAAGCCCGTTCGTGACGTCGTTCTTCGTCTGGACCGAGCGGGGTCCGTATGGCAACAAGTGGCTGGCGTACGATCAGCAGTCGCTCGCGCAGCCGGCTGGCGATCTCGAGAGTCGCTTCCGCGAGGACACGGCCTTCGGCAGCAAGTTGCTGCCGCGGCTGCATCAGCTCGTCAAGGCGCGGATGGCCATTGTCGCGTTCACCGAGGAAATCAACGGCCGGAAGTACTACATCCAGGCGCAGCTGCGCTTTGAGTCGTTCGCGCGCGAGCGCATGACCAGCGTGGTGGCCTTTGCCGTGGATGCCGAGCGCCTGCGGGCCGAGTTCATCCCGGCGCTGTTGCGCGATCGGCTCGCGAACGTCCAGCAGCCGGCCGGCTTTCCGTCGCTCGAGGCCGCCGTGCTCGCCGAGGACGGCACCCGCATTTTCGAATCGGACCCCTCGCGCAGCGACGACATGCCGGTCGACGAGCGCAGCTTCCCGGTGGTGTTCTTCGACAAGGAACTGCTGGCGTTCGCGGCGCCGTATGAGCAACAGCGCGAGATCTGGGGGCTGCGCACCGGCTACGGGCCGCAAGCGATCCCGGAGATCGTGAGTGCCAGCACGCGGCCGCAGATGGCGCTGATGGTCGTGCTGGCCGTGGCCATGGCGCTCGGCGTGTTCCTGGTGGCCGGCGCGGCGGCGCGCGAAGTGCGGGTCGCCGAGCTGAAGTCGAACTTCGTGGCCTCGGTGTCGCACGACCTCAAGACCCCGCTGGCGTTGATTCAGCTGTTCGCCGAAACGCTGGAACTCGGCCGCGTCCGCACGCCGGAGCGCGCGCAGGAGTACTACCGCATCATCAACGGCGAGGCCAAGAAACTGACCCGGCTGATCGAGAACATTCTCGACTTCTCGCGCATGGAAGCCGGGCTGCGCCCGTACCGCATGGAGCCGGCCGATCTCGGCGAGGTGGTGACCCGGGTGCTGGGGCGCATGGAAACGCAGTTTGCCCAGGGCAACTTCATCGTGACCACCGAGATCGCGCCCGGGCTGCCGCACGTGCTGGCCGACGAAGGCGCCACCGAGCAGGCCATCGAGAACCTGCTCGCCAACGCCATGAAGTATTCCGGCGAGGCCAAGCGCATCGACGTGTCGGCGCGCAAGACCAGCGATCATGTCGAGGTCAGCGTCACCGATCACGGCATCGGCATCTCGCGCCGCGAGCAGGCGCGCATTTTCCGCAAGTTCTACCGCGTGCAGCGTGAACTGGGCGGCGGCCCGCAGGGCACCGGCCTCGGCCTGGCCATCGTCGACCACACCATGCGCGGGCACGGTGGTTTCGTCCGCGTCAACAGTGAGCTCCAACAGGGCAGCACCTTTACGCTGCACTTCCCCATTCCCGGCGAGAACGCCTTCGCCCCCACACTGGCAGAGTCCACACGATGAAGAAAATCCTGGTGATTGAAGACGAGCCGCAAATGCGGCTCGGCCTGCGCGACAACCTCGAGCTCGAGGGCTACGAGGTCGAGACCGCGGTTGACGGCGACGAGGGATTGCAGAAGGCCGGCGTCTTCGCCCCCGACCTGGTGATTCTCGATGTCATGCTGCCGAAGAAGAACGGCTTCGACGTGTGCCGCGACCTGCGCGCGCGCTCGATCTCGACGCCGATCGTCATGCTGACCGCGCGCTCGGCCGAAACCGACAAGGTGCTCGGCCTGGAGCTCGGCGCAGACGACTACGTCACCAAGCCGTTCTCGATCACCGAGCTGCTGGCTCGCGTGCGCGCCGTGCTGCGGCGCACCGGTACTGGCACGCCGAAGCCGACCGCCGACGTGATGACAATCGGCGACATCGAGATCGACTTCAAGCTGCACCAGGCCCGGCGCGGCAAGGTCCGCATCGAGTTCACGGCCCGCGAGTTCGACCTGTTGCGCTACTTCGTCCAGCACACCGGCCAGGTGGTCACTCGCGAGCAGATTCTGAACGAGGTCTGGGGGTACGAGGAGTTCCCGACCACGCGCACCATCGACAACTTCGTGGCCAAGCTGCGGCAGAAGATTGAGCGCTCGCCGCACGCCCCGGAGCACATCCTGACGATTCACGGTTCGGGTTACAAGTTCGTCGGGTAGAATCCCTCGCAATGGAACCTAAGACCATCTTGCTTGCGGGCATGATCCTGATCGGGGTCATGTACCTTGTGTTCTGGTATACGACCGTCCAACGTCAGCGGGCGGCGGCGGGCGACTCGGCCTCCGTCGCGCCGGAGCCGCGGACGCTCGGCATCTCGTTCATCGCCAACTTCTTCGACACACTGGGCATCGGCTCGTATGCGACCACCACCTCGATGTTCCGGTTCTGGAACGTCGTGCGCGACGAGAAGATTCCCGGCACCCTGAACGTCGGCTACGTGCTGCCGACGACCGTCCAGGCGGTCATCTACATCACCATCGTCGAGGTCGAGTTCCTGACCATGGTCGCGATTATCGCGGCAGCCGCCGCCGGTGCCTGGCTCGGCGCCGGGGTGGTCGCGAGCCTGCCGCGGCGCCAGGTGCAGATCGGCATGGGCTTCGCCCTGATTGGCGCGGCCACGCTAATGCTGTTTTCGCTGACCGGCATCGGTCCGGCCCCGGGCGTCGCGCTGGGTGTGTCGGGGCTGAAACTGGGAGTCGCGGTGGTCATCTCGGCGTTCCTGGGCGCCCTGATGATGCTCGGCATAGGCTACTACGCGCCGTGCCTGATCATGATTAGCCTGCTCGGCATGAACCCGACCGCCGCCTTCCCCATCATGATGGGCGCCTGCGCCTTCCTGATGCCGGTCGGCAGCCTGCAGTTCATCCGCAAGCAGAGCTACGACCTGCGCGCCGCGGTCGGCCTGATGGTCGGGGGTCCGCTGGCCGTGTTGATCGCCGCGTTCATCGTGAAGTCGCTGCCACTGGACTATGTGCGCTGGGGCGTCGTGGTCGTTGTGCTCTACACGGCCGTCGGCATGCTGACCACGGCGGCGAAAGAACGCAGCCTGAAGACCAGCGCGTAACACGGGGGGGACGGTCATGACACGCTTCGCCGGCGCCTTGTTGCTGCTCGCCCTGGCGGCGCCGCTCGCCGCCCAGTCGCGCGATCGCATCTTCTTTCTCGACCTGCGCGGCAAAATCGTGTCGGCGGCGCCCGATGGCAGCGACCGGCGGGTGGTGATCGACGGCCTCAAGGGCGCGCCGGACGGCATTGCAGTCGACGTCGAGGCCGGCCACATCTACTGGACCAACATGGGCAGCGTCGCGGCCGACGATGGCTCGATTGAACGGTCGAACCTGGACGGCTCGAACGTCACGACCATCCTCAAGACCGGCGGAACGTGGACCGCGAAACAGCTGGTGCTCGACAAGAAGCACGGCAAGCTGTACTGGTCCGATCGCGAGGGCATGCGCGTGATGCGCGCCAACCTGGACGGCTCGTCGCTCGAGACGCTGGTCGAGACCGGCCGGGGAGATGAGGCGCGCAAGGATCAGAGGAACTGGTGTGTCGGCATGGCGGTCGACGTCGCCGCCGGCAAGATTTACTGGACCCAGAAGGGCGGCGACAACGCCAACACCGGCACCATCCGCCGCGCGAACATCAACATCCCTGGCGGCCAGACCGCAGCCAACCGCACCGACATCGAGATTCTGTTCGACAAGCTGCCCGAGCCGATCGACCTGGAACTCGACCTCGCCAGGCGGCACTTGTACTGGACCGATCGCGGCAACCCGCCCGAGGGCAACACCGTCAACCGCACCTCGATCGACAGCCCGCGCGAACGCACCATCCTGGCCGGCGGCTTCGACGAAACGATCGGGATCGCGCTGGACCTTGAAGGCGGCCGGATGTTTCTGACCGACTTGCGCGGCAGCGTCTACAGCCTGAAGCTGGACGGCTCTGACCGAAAGGTGCTGTTCACGGGCCAGGGCTCGCTCACCGGCATCGCCCACGCGGTGCTGACCCGCACCACCACCATCCAGCAGTAGCCTTCAGCTGTAGCCTCCGGCTTTGGCCGGAGTCCAGCGAAGGGCCGCCTCCGGCTTCGTGCTACGGGACCAGCGTGAACCGCTCCACGTGCAGAGGACGCACGTCGCTGAAGTGCCGGCGGTCTGACGTGGCGATGGTGTCGATCATCAGGCGCTCCGCAATCGCGACGACGGACGCATCCACAAAGCCGAGCGCCGGTTGCTTCGACATCAGCAGGGTCATCCGCCGTAGATCCTGTGGGAGCAGTCCCTCGAAGTGAACCTGCCCGCGCGAGAGCCAGTCGGCCAACGAACGCGCACCTCGAGAGCCGAGCTTCTCTTCAACCATGTAGCCGACCTCGCCCAGGATACCCAGCGGCACCACGGCTTCTTGCGAATTGGCCTTGAAGAATGTGGCCGCGCGCTCGTGCCACTGGTCACGCGGGTTGAAAAGGGCATACAAGATGCCGCTGTCGACGACGGCGGCGGTCATTGGGAATCTGCATCATCCTGCGCGGGCGATCGGCCGGTGTGGACGTCGAAGTTCTTGAACAGGTGCTCGTCGAAACGTTCAGCGATATCGGTCTCGCCGCTATCGAATGTCTCGGGCATCTGAAAGGGCTTCCGGTGGGCTTCGAGGTGCGCCGTCAGGGCCTCGCGCACAATCTCAGCGACGGGACGGTCCTGGCTCCGCGCGAAGTGCTGAAGCTGGCGTTCGAGAGATTCGGGCAGGAAGATGGTGGTGCGCTTCATACATCATATGCTGTCATATGTCGTATTCCTCGTCAACCGCCAGCTCAGCGCCCGGGCAGGGTCCGCCACCTGGTCGCGGGACGCCGCCCAAGTCAGCTACTCATGCACGGCTGGCGCAGGAGCATCTGAGCCTTGCAACCGTTCCTTTGGCTCGAGCGGATGCGCGTTCGAGGCCTTCACGTTCAGCGCTACGAGCGGGGTCGTCCAGGATCAATGCCGGTGGCTGAGCGCCTCTGCTGTCGACGGCCTGGATGGGTAAGCGCGCCGCGGACTCGCTCTATGGCGTGATGACCCGTAGCGGACGCCGTACATGCGCCGCAGGGTCGACGCCCTTGACCGACGTCACCCGGCGCCGGCCGCCGGCGATGGTCGTGACTTCGACATCGACGCGGCCCTGCCACGTCTCGGGCACGCCGAGGTGTGACGGCATCAGGTTCTGCGAGCAGTAGCCGCTACCCGTATCGACCAGCGCGGCGGCGAGCAGTTGCCGGGTGCGAGGCTGGAACACGCGCACCTCGCTTCCGGCCAGCGTGCGCCGGCCGGCTTCGTCGGTCACTTCGACAAAGAAGCCGCGCCCGCGGGTTGCGGCGGTGTTGCGAAACAGGGGATGGCCGCCGCCGGCCGGATCGTTGTTGGTCAGCGACAGGTCGAGGCGCCCGTCACCATCGACGTCCACGAACTGCACGCCGTGGGTGGCGTCGTGCTTCAGAATCGCGTCGGGCAAGGTCTCGTCGAAGCGGCCGGCGCCGCGATTCATGAACAGCGCATCCCGGTAGAGCGGCTGGCCGCCGAGAAAGTTGCCGACATACAAGTCCGGAAGGCCGTCGTTGTCGAGATCGCCCCATGCCGAAGTCACGCCGTGGCCAGGCAGGTTGATGCCGGCGGCCGGCGCCACGTCCACGAACGACTTCCCCGCTTCGTTGCGATAGAGCGCGCTGGGACCGTAGTTGGCGACGAACAGGTCGAAGTCGCCGTCGAGATCGAAGTCGGCCACGCTGGGGCCGACGCCGCCATCGGCCGCGGGCCGCGGCGTGCCCGTCACCCCCATCGCCGCCGCGACGTCCTCGAACTTGCCGCGATCCTGGCGGTACAGGCCGTTGGCCTCGCCTTCCTGGTTGGCGACGAACAGATCGAGGTCGCCATCGCGATCGAAATCCCACCACACCGCACTCACGGTCTTGCGGGTATCGCCGATGCCCGATGCCGCCGTGACATCAACGAAGCGGCCGCGGTCGTTGCGGAGCAGCTTGTTGGCGACGTCCCTGAACGCCGCGAACAGGTCGAGATCGCCGTCACCGTCGTAGTCGACCCACGCGGGTTGGCGCGCGACCCCGCGCAGGTCCACGCCAATGGCCGCGGCGACGTTCGTGAACGTGGTTCCGTTCTGATCGTTGCGATAGACCTTGGCCGGCACGGTGGGATCGGCGAAACCAACGAAGAGGTCGGGATCGCCATCGGCATCGAAGTCGCCCCAGGCGACGGCGCGGGTCTCCTGGTTGTCGGCCAGGCCGACGTCGGCGGCCACATCGCGGAAGGTGCCGTTGTCGTTGCGGTAGAACCGATTCGGACGGCCGCGAAACGAGACGAAGTAGTCGAGGTCGCCGTCACTATCGGCGTCGGCCCAGGCGTTGGCCTGTCCGCCGGGGGCGGCGAAGGTCTCGGGTTGTACGCGTTCGAAGGACGGCAGCCACGGCCCTGCCTGTTGACTGGCGGCGACAACCGCCACGCTCAGAAGCAGACCGCGCATCACAGGTGCGCCGCCCGAGCGGCGCCGCGATCACGGAGAGCCCCCGGTCGCAGCCGAAACACCATCAGACCTCCTGGCCGCATCACTCGCGGAACAACAACAAATCCCAGGCCAGCCGGCTGGCCCAGGCGAACTGCCAGATCATTACGGTGACCAGACCGTACAACGCGAACCCCAGCCCCAGCGACAACGCCGCGGCCACCAGCATCATCATCGCGTACGTCACGAGCGACAGGCGATAGAGCGACCGCTCGCGCATCAGCCGGCGGACGCCACTGCCAGGCGACGACACGCGGGCGCTGCGGATGGTCTGGACCATCGCGCCAAGGCCCATGCCGAAGAGCGGAATGCCGATGCCGAGCGGCACCTGCCGCGGGATCATCACCACCAGCGCGATCAGCACCAGGTAGATGAAACAACCGAAGGTATGGCGGGCCAGGCGCAGGGCGGCCTCGTTGCCAGTCGACAGGATCGCAGTGTTCACCGACAAGCTGACGAACAGGAGACCGGCAAAGGTGGCCGACGCGCCGGCGAGCACGGCGTAAAAGGACTGCCACTCGGCGACCCGGGAGGAGAACTCAGCGCCGTCCACGGGTTGCGCCGGCCTTCGCTTCTTCGGCGCGGGCGCCGGCGAGAATGCCTTCCATGGCGTAATTGCCCTCGTGACAGGCGTACTCGAAGATCAGGCCAGGCGCCTTCTTCAGCCGAATCATGAAGGTGTACGGCGTGGTCCAGGTCCGGGGATCGTCCACCGTGATCTCCCAGTTGATGAAGTCCTGGCTGACGCGCGTGTAGCGCTCGGTTAACTTCACGTCCGGCGTCGAGCCCTGGAAGCCGTTGATGAAGTTGGTGGTCTCGACGACGAGCGAGTCGCCCTCCCAGCGGCCACGCGGATCGCCGTGGAGCTGGCGAATGCGCGCCGGCAGATGCGGCCCCGGCGTCATGGGCACGATCCGCGCGTCGTGAATCATCTCCTGCAGCAGCACCGTCGTCCGGGGCGACTGGATGATCTGGACGTAGCTGTTGTAGTTGGCGCCGGTGCGTGGTGCGCCGTAGGAAATGCAGCGCTCCGACAGCGGCCGATCCTCGGGCCCGTCGGAGGGACCGCGGCCGCGGGCGGCGCGCGCTTTTGCAGCCTCGGCCCGGCGCGCCACGGCATCGGGCGTGAGCGGCGGGAACTGTCCGTCGGGCGGATCGATGATGAGCGAGGTACGGTGATCCCACTCGCGATCGGCCATCCAGAACTGGTTGTAGTTACCGGTGGTCGGGTCGTACGACACCTGCTTGAAGTCGCCCTGGTCCCTGGCATTGAGCATCATCTGGACGAAGTTGCCGAAGATGGCGTCGCCGCCCTGGTCCACGTACTGCGTGGCCATCTTCTTCAGCTCTTCGACTTCCGCGTCGGTCAGCTCGGTCTTGTCCTTCCACTGCGTGGGACGCGTCATGGGGGTGACGCTGTTGTTGCCCCACACGCCCTGCAGGTCGGGCTTGCCGTCGGCCGTGCGCGGCACCTGCCAGCCCGCGGGCGCCGTCCCGGCCTGGGCACCTCCCGATTGCGCCGACAGCGAGCCCACAAGCAGCGAACCCGCCACCAGGGTGGCCGCGACCAGGACCGGCGGGAGGTATCTCATGGGGCGTAGTGTCGCTCAAGAGGACGCCCGTGAAAAGTGAGAAGTGAGAGAGCCAGCGGCAATGTAAGATTCCGGCCATGTCGAACACGCCCTGGCTCGCTGCCGCGTCCGTCGCCCTGCTGACGGCCACCGCCCCGCTCGTGGCCCACCACGCGTTCTCGGCTGAATTCGATGCCAAGGCGCCCGTCACGCTCAAGGGCCCGGTCACCAAGGTGGAGTGGATCAACCCGCACGCCTGGATCCACATGGAAGTCACCAGGCCCGACGGCAAGAAAGAGACGTGGATGGTCGAGGGCGGCACGCCCAACACACTGCAGCGCGGCGGCATCTCGCGCGACTCGATCAAGATCGGCACCGCGATCGTCGTCGCCGGCTTCAAGGCCAAGGACGGGCGGCTACGGGCCAACGGTCGCGACATCACGTTCCCCGACGGCCGCACGCTGTTCATGGGGTCGTCAGGCACCGGTGCGCCGAAGGATGGCCGCGACCCGAACGACCGATCGAAGCCGAAGGGACCGTCACGATGAGCGTGCGCGCGCGCCTCGCGTCAGCCACCGGCGCGGTCCTTCTGGTCTCGGCGCTGGCGGCCTGCTCGCAGGCGGCTCCCCCGCCCGAAACCTACCGCGCGCCGCGAACGCCCGAGGGCACGCCCGACCTGAATGGCATCTGGCAGTCGAACAACACGGCCAACTGGAACGTCGAGGCGCACATCGCCAAGCAAGGTCCGGTGTTCGCGTTGGGCGCCGCCTTCAGCGTGCCGCCGGGCATGGGCGTGGTCGAGGGCGATGAACTCCCCTACTTGCCCGAGGCGCTGGCTAAGCGGGATGCCAACGCGGCCAGTTGGACGACGCTCGATCCCGAGGTGAAGTGCTTCATGCCGGGCATCCCGCGCGCGACCTACATGCCGTACCCGTTCCAGATCGTGCAGTCGGCCGACACCGTCCTCTTCGCCTATGAATTCGCCAGCGCCAGCCGCATCGTCAGGATGAACAGCCAGGAGAAGAGTCCTGCGCCGGCGTGGATGGGATGGAACATTGGCCGCTGGGAGGGCGAGACGCTCGTGATCGACGTGACCGATCACATGGAGGAGACGTGGTTTGACCGCGCCGGCAACTACCACAGCGATGCGCTGAAGGTGACCGAGCGCTACACCGCGATCGACGCCAACACGCTGCAGTACGAAGCGACCATCGAGGACCCGAAAGTCTTTTCGAAGCCGTGGAAGATGAGCATGCCGCTCTATCGCCGCCGCGAAGGGAACGCGCGCCTGATGGAATACAAGTGCGTCGAGTTTGCGGAAGAGCTGATGTACGGGCACCTCAGGAAGAAATAAGGAATCCAGACGGACGAATAAAGAATAAAGAATAAGAGGATGGAGCTTGAATGGCTGGGGTTGCCCGATGCCGCGTACCTGTTCAGGGTTACGTCCCGTCTCGGCGTTGCCGCGCTGCTCGGCGGGCTGATCGGCGCTGAACGCGAGACGGCCGGCAAGGCCGCCGGTCTGCGCACGCACATGACGGTGGCGCTCGGCGCCGCGGCTTTCGTTCTTATTGTCCTCGAGACCAGCGCGCAACCTGGCGATCTGTCGCGTGCCATCCAGGGCATTGCCGCCGGTATTGGCTTCATCGGCGCCGGCACCATCCTGAAGAAGACCGACACTGAAGACATCCAGGGGCTGACCACAGCTGCGACCATCTGGCTGACGGCCGGCATCGGCGCCGCCGCCGGTGCGGGACAAGGTTGGATGGCGTTGATCTGCGTGGTGGGTGCCTGGCTGATCCTGTCGATCTTGTCCGGCGTGGCGCGCTGGCTGAACCCCGAATCATGAGCCTCGGCCCGGTCCTCGATTTCATGCGCCGCGCGGAGTAGCATTGCGGCCATGAGATTTGCCCGTCCCCTGCTTGTTGTGTTCGCCTTGATCGCCGGCGTCGCCGCGACTGCAGCCCAGGTGCCTGCACCGGTGGTGCCCGGCATCGATGTCGCGGGTATGGACCTGACGGTTCGGCCCCAGGACGATTTCTTCCGCTACGTGAACGGCCGGTGGGCCGACGACACGCCGATACCAGCCGACCAGTCGGGCTATGGCACGTTTGCGATTCTCCGCGACCGCAGCCAGGAAGCCGTCCGCACCATCATCGAGGGCGAGGCGCGCGCGCAGGCCGCGCCGGGCAGCATCAGCCAGAAGGTCGGCGACCTCTACAAGAGTTACATGGACGAGGCACGGCTCGAGTCACTGGGCATCACGCCGCTCCAGGCCGAACTGAGTGCGATTGCCGGCATCAACACCACTCGCGACCTGCCGGCCGCGTTTGCGCGCGCCGGTCGCGCCGGCGTGCGCCTGCCCTTCTCGGTGAACGTCGGCGTCGATCAGCGCAACTCGGTTCAGTACGCCGTCCAGGTCGGCCAGTCGGGCCTGGGCATGCCCGACCGCGACTACTACCTGCTGAACGACGAGCGCTTCGCCGCCACGCGCAAGGCCTACACGACCTACATCGCCCGGCTCTTCGCCCTCGGCAACCAGCCCGATCCCGAAGGTGCGGCGGCCCGAATCGTCTCGCTGGAAAGCAAGCTGGCCCAGTTGCAGTGGGACCGCGCCCGCAACCGCGACCGCAACGCGACCTACAACAAGACGACGGTGGCCGCGCTCCAGGCTTCAACGCCCAACTTCGATTGGCAGGCGTACCTGGCAGCAGCCGGCGCCCAGGGGCCGGTCACCGAAATGATCGTCCGCCAGCCGGACTACCTGGCCGGCGTCGACGCCTTGCTCGCCGCGGTGCCGGTCGAGACGTGGAAGGAATACCTGAAGTTCGGACTGATCAGTGAATATGCCGACGGCTTGTCGGCGCCGTTCGCCAACTCGCAGTTCGAGTTCACCGGCAAGGTGCTGAGCGGCCGGCAGGTGCAACCGCCTCGGTGGAAGCGTGGCGTCACCGAAGTGGAACAGGCGCTCGGCGAGCCGGTCGGGCGCCTCTACATCGAGAAGCATTTCAAGCCCGAAGCCAAGGCACGCATGGACGCGCTCATCCAGAACCTGCTCGCGGCGTTCCGCGTCGGCATCGACGAACTGGAATGGATGTCACCGGCCACCAAGCGCGAAGCGCAGGCCAAGCTCGCCAAGTTCAAGGTCAAGATTGCCTATCCCGATCAATGGCGCGACTTCTCGGCGCTGGAGATCAAGCCGGGCGATCACGTCGGCAACCAGTTGCGCTTCCGCGCCTTTCAGAACACCGAGTCATGGGCGCGCCTGGGTAAGCCGGTGGAGCGCTGGCGCTGGGGCTTCACGCCGCAGACCGTCAACGCGTCGTACAGCTCGACCAACAACGAGATCACCTTCCCGGCCGGCATCCTCCAGGCGCCGTTCTTCAACGTCGATGCTGACGATGCGATCAACTACGGGGCGATTGGCGCGGTCATCGGCCACGAGATCAGCCATGGCTTCGACGACCAGGGCCGCAAGTCGGACGGCGACGGCAACCTGCGCGACTGGTGGACGGCGGAAGACGCGAAGGCTTTCGAGGCACGGGCCACCAAGCTCGGTGCACAGCTCGATGCCTACACGCCGTTGCCGGGCATGAAGATCAACCCGCGCCTGACGATGGGCGAAAACATCGGCGACTTGAGCGGCGTCGAGGTCGCCTACCGCGCCTACAAGATCTCGTTGAAGGGCAAGCCCGCCCCGGTCATCGGCGGCTTCACTGGTGACCAGCGCTTCTTCATGGGTTGGGCACAGGTGTGGCGCTTCAAGTCGCGCGACGAGGCGCTGCGCAACCAGTTGCTCACCGATTCGCATTCGCCTGGGCAGTATCGCGCGTTCGTGCCGCTCACGAACATCGATGCGTTCTACGAGGCGTTCAACGTGAAGCCGGGCGACAAGCTGTATCGCGCGCCGGCCGACCGCGTCAGGATCTGGTAGCGGGTCGCCCCGGTTGCACCACCCGCAGCCCTGCGGCGCGCGCGGCGGCTGCCTGGCGATCGTCGTAGGTGACGAAATCGAGGTCGACTTCAAGCGACAGGGCCGTCGCAACATGGATGGCGTCGAGTGAACGCAGGCCCGGCGCGACCTTCGCTGCCAGATCGCGGACATCGCGCGAGAGATCGATCTGAAAGAAGCCTCGCAAATGCTCAGTTGTATCCGCGCCGAGGGCGCGCCACCGCTCGAGCGTTCGCCTGACTTCGACGTCAGCGACGACGGAGGTGAAAGGCGAGGGCTGCTGGTCATCGAGATAGTCGATCACCGCCTGGGACTCGGGTTCGAGTAGTCCCAGCTTCACAATCGCCGAAGTGTCAAAGTAGGCCTTCACAGGAAGCGGTCTTCGCGCATTTCGGCGATCAGTTCTTCAGAGCTTGGTAGTCCCGGCGGTCCAGGCTTGGGCAGCTTGAGGTTCAAGAGCGACGCGGTCGGTGCCGTGGCCTTACCCTCGGCGACCAGCCGTTCAAGCACGTCCACGGGCTTTGGCAGCGGCGTCAGCAGCGCCACCACGCGGCCATGCTCGGTCACGCGCATCGTCTCGCCGCCCTTGACGCGGTCGAGGTAGACCGACAAGTTCTGGCGCAACTCTCGCACTCCGATGGCATCCATGTAGCACATGGTAGCACATTGAACTGACGCCAAAGAAAAGGACCCAGAGAATTTCTCCTCTGGGTCCTTGGTTGATGTGGTGTCCGGCTTTAGCCGGACCACAAGCTACTCGACTTCGGTCGTGCCGCGCGCTTCGACTTCGTCCGGCTCCACGAGATATTCCATCTCGCGGTCCAGTTCCATGTCCTCGTCGCTCGGCTGCTGCACCGGCGGCGGCGGTGGCGGTTCGTCCGCCGGAATCTGCACGTGCCGATACCACCAGAAGCCCGTGCCGGCGGGAATCAGGCGTCCCATCGTCACGTTCTCCTTCAGGCCGCGCAGGTAGTCGATCTTCCCGGAGATGGCGGCCTCGGTGAGGACGCGCGTGGTCTCCTGGAATGAGGCCGCCGAGATGAACGACTCGGTCGACAGCGACGCCTTGGTGATGCCGAGCAGCAGCGGCTGGGCCTTGGCCGGGTGGCCGCCGTTGCCGATGACGCGCTCGTTCTCTTCCATGAACCGGAACTTGTCGACCTGCTCGTCGACCAGGAATTCCGTGTCGCCCACGTCTTCGACGCGGACCCAGCGCATCATCTGGCGGGTGATCACCTCGATGTGCTTGTCGTTGATGTTCACGCCCTGCAGGCGGTAGACCTCCTGGATCTCGTTGACCAGGTACTTCTGCAGTTCCTTCTCGCCCAGCACGTGGAGAATGTCGTGCGGGTTCGAGGGGCCGTCCATGAGCGGGTCGCCCGCGCGGACGCGGTCGCCTTCCTGGACGTTGACGTGCACGCCACGCGGGATGCTGTATTCACGCGGCTCGGCGTTCGGGTCGTCGGCCACGATCATGATCTTGCGCTGGCCCTTGACCACGCCGCCGTACTTCACCGAACCGTCGATCTCGCTGATCACGGCCGGATCCTTCGGCTTGCGGGCCTCGAACAATTCGACCACGCGCGGCAGACCGCCCGTGATGTCCTTGGTCTTGGTGGTCTCGCGCGGGATCTTCGCCAGCACGTCGCCGGCGTTGACCATCTCGCCGTCCTGCACCATCAGGTGGGCGCTGACCGGCATGATGTAGCGGCGAACCGTCGTGCCGTTCGCCGACTTGATCTCCACCGTCGGCTGCTTCTTCTCGTCCGGCGAGTCGACGACGATCAGGCGGGACAGGCCCGTGACCTCGTCGAGATCTTCCTGGACGGTGACGCCGTCGATGATGTCCTTGAACCGGATCTGACCCGGTTCCTCGGTGAGGATCGAGAAGGTGTAGGGGTCCCACTCGACGAGGATCTTGCCGGTGTCGACGGCTTCGCCGTCCTTCACCTTGAGACGCGCGCCGTAGACCACCTGGTAGCGTTCGCGATCGCGGCCCTTGTCGTCCTGCACCACGATGAAGCCGGTGCGGTTCATGACCACGGTCTCGAAACCGCCGGCCGGGTTCGGCCGCTCGACGGTCTGCAGGTTCTCGTACTTGGCGACGCCCTTGTGCTTCGAGTCGAGCGTCGACTGGTCCGAAATGCGCGATGCCGTGCCACCGATGTGGAACGTGCGCATGGTGAGCTGCGTGCCGGGCTCGCCAATCGACTGGGCGGCGACGACGCCGACCGCGAGGCCGAGTTCCACCAGCAAGCCGGTCGACAGGTCGCGGCCGTAGCAGCGCTTGCAGACACCGCGGCGTGAGGCGCAGGTCAGCACCGAGCGGATCTTCACCTTCTCGATGCCGGCATCCTGCACGTCGGCCGCCAGCTGCTCGTCGATCTCCTGGTTGAAGTCGAGAATCAGGCCGCCCTTGATGGGGTCAACGATCTTCTCGAGCGAGACGCGGCCGATGATGCGGTCGCGCAGCGGTTCGATGACCTCGCCGCTTTCGACGATGGCGCGGGCCTCGATGCCGTCCAGCGTGCCGCAATCGTGATCCGAGACGATCACGTCCTGCGCGACGTCCACGAGACGACGGGTCAGGTAGCCCGAGTCGGCGGTCTTCAGTGCCGTATCGGCCAGGCCCTTGCGCGCGCCGTGGGTCGAGATGAAGTACTCGAGCACCGACAGGCCTTCGCGGAAGTTGGCCTTGATGGGCTGCTCGATGATTTCGCCCGACGGCTTCGCCATCAGGCCGCGCATACCCGCCAGCTGGCGAATCTGCTGCTTCGAACCACGGGCGCCGGAGTCGGCGAAGATGTAAACGGGATTGAACTTGCCTTCCTTGTCCCGCTGTTCCATTTCACCGAACATGGCGTCGGCAATCTTCTCGGTGACGTCCGACCACACGGCGATGACCTTGTTGTAGCGTTCGCCGTTGGTGATTGCGCCTTCGAGGTACTGCTGTTCGACCTTGATCACTTCGTCGTGGGCGTTCTTCGAGAGAACCGCCTTGTTCTGCGGAATGATCAGGTCCTGAATGCCGATCGACATGCCCGAGCGCGTGGCGTAGGTAAAGCCCACCTGCTTGAGGCTGTCAAGCATCTCCACCGTGCTGTCGATACCGGTCGTCAGGTAGCAGCGCTGCACCAGCTGCTGCAGGCCCTTCTTCTTGAGCATGCCGTTGACGAACGGGATGTTCTTCGGCAGCGCGCTGTTGAACAGGACGCGGCCGACGGTGGTGTTTATGATCTTGTTTTGCACGTCCTGCACATCGGCGTGCAGCACGTCCTGGTCGTCACGCGACGCCGACATGTCCTGCAGCTGACCGGTGTAGCGCAGGCGGATCGGCGTGAGCGTCTCGAGCTCGCCGGCCTCGAGCGCCAGCACCACGTCGTCGGCACACGCAAACGCGCGACCTTCGCCCTTGGCGCCCGGCTTGGCCTTGGTCAGGTAGTAGCAACCGAGGACGATGTCCTGCGACGGCACCGCGACGGGCGTGCCGTTGCTGGGCGACAGGATGTTCTTCGACGACATCATCAGGGTCGAGGCTTCGATCTGCGCCTCGGGCGACAACGGGATGTGCACCGCCATCTGGTCGCCGTCGAAGTCGGCGTTGAACGCCGTGCAGACGAGCGGGTGGATGCGGATGGCCTTGCCTTCAACCAGCACCGGCTCGAACGCCTGGATGCCCAGGCGGTGCAGCGTCGGCGCGCGGTTGAGCAGCACGGGATGCTCGCGAATGACCTCTTCGAGCACGTCCCACACTTCCGGGACCTGCTTCTCGACCATTTCCTTGGCTTGCTTGATGGTCGCGACCAGGCCGCGCTCTTCGAGCTTGTTGTAGATGAACGGCTTGAACAGCTCGAGCGCCATCTTCTTCGGCAGGCCGCACTGGTGCAGCTTCAGCTCGGGACCGACGACGATCACCGAACGGCCGGAGTAGTCGACGCGCTTGCCGAGCAGGTTCTGGCGGAAGCGGCCCTGCTTGCCCTTGAGCGTGTCGCTCAACGACTTCAGCGGACGGTTGTTTGCACCACGCAGCACGCGGCCACGGCGGCCGTTGTCGAACAGCGCGTCCACGGCTTCCTGGAGCATGCGCTTTTCGTTGCGGATGATGACGTCGGGCGCCTTCAGCTCCATCAGCTTCTTCAACCGGTTGTTGCGGTTGATGACGCGGCGATAGAGGTCGTTCAGGTCCGAGGTCGCGAAGCGGCCGCCGTCCAGTGGCACCAAGGGACGCAGTTCGGGCGGGATTACCGGGACCACGTCCAGGATCATCCACTCGGGCTTGTTGCTCGACTTGCGAAAGGCATCGACGACCTTCAGGCGCTTGGCGAACTTCAGCTTCTTCTGCGCCGAGGTCTCGGTTCGCATGCGTTCGCGCATCTCGACCGCGAGCTTGTCGACGCTGACACGGCGGAGCAATTCCTTGATCGCTTCCGCGCCCATCTGCGCCTTGAACTTCGAGTAGCCGTGCTCTTCGCGGGCCTTGCGGAACTGGTCCTCGGTCAACAGCTGGTTCTGCACCAGCTTGGTGTCCATCGGGTCCACGACCACGTAGGCTTCGAAGTAGAGCACGCGCTCGAGGTCGCGCAGCGAGATGTCGAGCAGGTGGCCAATGCGGCTCGGCAGGCCCTTGAAGAACCACACGTGGCTCACCGGGGTCGCCAGCTTGATGTGGCCCAGGCGCTCGCGGCGCACCTTGGCCTGCGTCACTTCGACGCCGCACTTGTCGCAGATCACGCCGCGATGCTTCATGCGCTTGTACTTGCCGCACAGGCATTCCCAGTCGGTGATCGGCCCGAAGATCTTGGCGCAGAACAACCCGTCGCGTTCAGGCTTGAACGTGCGGTAGTTGATCGTTTCCGGCTTCGTCACCTCGCCAAACGACCACTGCTCGATCTTCTCGGGCGACGCCAGACTGATCCGGATCGCGTCGAAGTCGGCACGAAGGGTCGTCTTCGCGTCGGTGAAGCTTGGTCTCATGTTCATCAACCCTCCAGCACCGGCTCGGCCGGGACTTCTTCGGTCAGTTCCGCCGGCTTGCGTTTCGTGGAGATGAGTTCCACGTCAAGACACAGCGACTGCAGCTCGCGGATGAGCACATTGAACGACTCGGGGAGTCCCGCCGTGAAGGACGCGTCGCCCTTCACGATTGATTCGTAAATCTTCGCGCGGCCGGTCACGTCGTCCGACTTCGCGGTCAGCAATTCCTGCAGGATGTGCGCGGCGCCATATGCCTCGAGCGCCCACACTTCCATTTCGCCGAAGCGCTGGCCGCCGAACTGGGCCTTGCCGCCCAGCGGCTGCTGCGTAATCAGCGAGTACGGCCCGATCGACCGGGCGTGGATCTTGTCGTCGACCAGGTGCGACAGCTTGAGCATGTAGATGTAACCCACGGTGACATCCTGCTCGAACGGCACACCGGTCATGCCGTCCGACAGCGTGGTCTTGCCGCCGCGCTGTTCGAGACCGGCCTTGTCGAGCCAGTCCATGATCTCGGGCTCGGTCGCCCCGTCGAAGACGGGGGTGGCGAAATAGAGGCCCAGGGCATGCGCGGCCCACCCGAGGTGGGTCTCGAGGATCTGCCCGACGTTCATGCGCGACGGCACGCCCAGCGGGTTGAGCACGATTTCCACCGGCGTTCCGTCCGGCAGGTACGGCATGTCCTCTTCGGGCAGGATGCGCGCGATCACACCCTTGTTACCGTGGCGGCCGGCCATCTTGTCGCCGACCGACAGCTTGCGCTTCATCGCGACATAGACCTTGACCAGCTTGATCACGCCCGGCGGCAGTTCGTCGCCGCGGCGAATCTTTTCCTTCTTCTCTTCGAAGAGCTGCTTGACGACTTCGACCTGCCGCTCGGTGCGCTCTTCGACCAGCCGCAGATCCGGCTCCATCGCCGCATCGTCGGTCTGGATCTTCGAGCGGACCAGCGCCAGGAACGGCACCGTCGCCATGGCTTCCATGGTCAGCTGCTGGCCCTTCTTGAGCAGCCGCTCGCGGCCGAACTCGTCGAACAGGTCGGCGCGCAGGGTCTGGCCCTGCAGCATGTTGACCACGCGCTTCTTGGTCTCGTCGTGCAGGATGCGGATTTCGTCCTGCAGGTTCTTCTCCATCATGTCGAGCTCTTCCTGCTCGATCGCTTTCGCGCGGTCATCCTTTTCGATGCCCTTGCGGGAGAAGATCTTGACGCCGACGATGATGCCCTCGATGCCCGGGGGGCAGATGAGGGAGGCGTCGCGCACGTCGCCGGCCTTCTCGCCGAAGATCGCGCGGAGCAGCTTTTCTTCCGGCGTCAGCTGGGTCTCGCCCTTGGGCGTGACCTTGCCGACCAGGATGTCGCCCGGCTTGACGGCCGCGCCGATGCGGATGATGCCGCTGTCGTCGAGGTCGCGCAGGTAGCCTTCCGACACGTTCGGAATGTCGCGGGTGATTTCTTCCGGCCCGAGCTTGGTGTCGCGCGCCTCGATTTCAAACTCCTCGATGTGGATCGAGGTGTAGTAATCGTCGCGGACCATCTTCTCCGACACCAGGATGGCGTCTTCGAAGTTGTAGCCACGCCAGGGCATGAACGCCACCAGCACGTTGCGGCCGAGGGCCAGTTCGCCCAGTTCCGTGCACGGACCGTCCGCGAGGACCTGACCCTTCTGCACGCGCTGGCCTTCCCGCACAATCGGCTTCTGATTGATGCAGGTGTTCTGGTTCGAGCGCTTGAACTTGGTCAGCGGGTAGATGTCCGCGCCCATGTCCTCGTTGATGTCCGACTCGGACTCGACACGCACCACAATGCGCGTGCTGTCGACGAAGTCGACCACGCCGGTGCGCCGGGCGACGGCCACGGCACCCGAGTCGCGGGCGGTGATGTACTCCATGCCGGTGCCCACGTAGGGCGCCTGCGCACGCAGCAGCGGCACGGCCTGGCGCTGCATGTTCGAGCCCATCAGCGCGCGGTTCGCGTCGTCGTTCTCGAGGAACGGCACAAGCGAGGCCGCCACCGAGACGAGCTGCTTCGGCGAGACGTCGACGAACTGCACCTGCTCGCGCGGCGCGAGGATGAAGTTGCCGGTCTGACGGGCGTTGACGCGGTCGCCCTTGATGCGCATGTTCTCGTCGAGCTCGACGTTGGCCTGCGCGATGATGTAGTTGTCTTCTTCCCACGCCGACAGGTAGAAGCAGAACGGCTCGAACTCCACGCCCTTCTTCTTGGCGCGGCCATCGGCGCCGACCAGTTCGTCGGCCTCGACGATTTCGCCGTTCTTGTACTTCGGGTGGCCGCCTGCGTTGGTGACCATCACGTAGTCGACGACGTGGCCGTTCTTGACCTTGCGGTACGGCGACTCGATGAACCCGAACTCGTTGATGCGGGCGTACGAGCTGAGCGAGCTGATCAGGCCGATGTTCGGGCCTTCCGGCGTCTCAATCGGGCAGATGCGGCCGTAGTGCGTGGTGTGGACGTCGCGCACTTCGAAGCCGGCGCGCTCGCGTGACAGACCGCCCGGTCCAAGGGCCGACAGCCGGCGCTTGTGCGTGACTTCCGACAGCGGGTTGGTCTGGTCCATGAACTGCGACAGCTGCGACGACCCGAAGAATTCGCGAATGGCCGCCATGACGGGCTTCGCGTTGATCAGGTCGTGCGGCATGGCCGTAGCCATTTCCTGGTAAACCGACATCTTCTCCTTGATCGCGCGCTCCATGCGGACCAGGCCGATGCGGAACTGGTTCTCGAGGAGCTCGCCGACCGAGCGGACGCGGCGGTTGCCCAGGTGATCGATGTCGTCGACGTTGGCGGCGTTCTTGCGCAGCTTCAGCAGGTAGCTGATGACTTCGTAGAAGTCCTGCGGATGCAGAATGCGCTCGTCAAGCGGGGTCGTCAGCTTGAGCTTGGTGTTCAGCTTGAGCCGGCCGACGCGCGAGAAGTCGTACTTCTGCGGATTGAAGAACATGTTCTCGAACAGCGAACGCGAGCTGTCGAGGGTCGGCGGGTCGCCCGGCCGCAGGCGGCGGTAGATTTCGATCAGCGACTCTTCGTGCGTGCGGATCGGATCCTTCTTGAGCGTGGCCGACATGATCGGCCCGACCTCGTCGCGCTCGGGGAAGAACACGTCGATCTTCTCGACGCCCTTCTCGTGCGCCATCGCGACGACGCGCTGGCTCAACTCGTCGTTGGCCTCGAGCAGCACCTCGCCGGTCGCCGGATCGACGATGTCGGCGGCCGCGAACGCGCCTTCGAGCGCCTCGTCGGTAATCGCGATGTCCTTGACGCCGGCCTTGCGCAGGCCTTCAATGTGCGTCTTGGTGATCTTCTTGCCTTCACCGATCGAGACGTCGCCGACCTTGACGTCCTTGCGCGAGCGCTGGCCGACCAGGCCCTCGCCGACCGACCAGTAGAGCGCGTTGTCGCGCAGGTTGAGGCGATCGACCTGGTGGAAGGTGCGGATGATCTCGTCGGCGCCGCGCAGCCCGAGGGCGCGCAGGAACACCGAGGCGAGGAACTTGCGCTTGCGGTCGATGCGCACGTAAAGCAGGTTCTTGGTGTCGTACTCGAACTCGACCCATGAACCGCGATACGGGATGATCTGCGCGACGTAGAGGTTCTTGTCTTCCGAGTGGAAGAACGCCCCCGGCGAGCGGTGCAGCTGCGACACGATCACGCGCTCGGTGCCGTTGATGATGAAGGTGCCGTTGTCGGTCATCAGCGGGATGTCGCCGAAGTAGACCTCCTGCTCCTTGATGTCGCGGATGGTCTTGACGCCGGTCTCGGGGTCCTTGTTCCAGACCACCAGGCGGATCGTCACCTTGAGCGGCACGGCGTAGGTCATGCCGCGCTCCTGGCACTCGTCGACGTCGTACTTCAGCTTGAGGGCGACCGTGTGGCCGCAAATGTCACAAACGTCGCCGCGGGCCTGGTTGCCGGTGCCGCACTTCGGGCACAGGACGTCCTTGTCGCCGTACGGATCGCAGATCAGCGTGTGGCCGCAGCTCTTGCAGGGCTTGCGCAGGTGGTGCAGGCCCTGGAGCTTGCCGCACTTGCACTCCCAGTTGCCGATCGAATACTCGATGAACTCGAGCGACGAGTTCTCTCGGAAGTCGCTGATCGGGAACACGGACTTGAACACCGACTGCAGGCCCTGGTCCTCGCGCTCCGAGGGCAGACGGTTCATCTGCAAGAAGCGCTCGTAACTCTTCCGCTGAATCTCGATCAGGTTCGGAATCGGAACCGTGGTCTTGATCTTGGAAAAGTCCTTACGCTCGCGGTAGACGTTTTTCGGAAGGCTGTACATGCGTCGCTCGGGGTCCCGGGAGGTGAAAAAAAGTACGGCGGACACCAGGGGCGCACCCCTGGTGTCCGTCACCACGGTCGTAAACTGTCCGCGTCGATCGAGGTGTTACTTGATCTCGACCTTGGCGCCGGCGTCCTCGAACTTCTTCTTGATCGTCGCCGCCTCTTCCTTGGTCACGCCTTCCTTGATCGGCTTGGGCGCGCCCTCGACGAGGTCCTTGGCTTCCTTGAGGCCGAGGCTGGTGACTTCGCGGACGGTCTTGATCACGTTGATCTTGTTGCCGCCGACGTCGGTCAGGGTCACCGTGAATTCGGTCTGCTCTTCCGCCGCCGCCGCGCCGCCGCCGGCCGCCGCGCCGCCGCCCATCGGCATCGCCATCGGCATCGCGGCCGCGGCTGACACGCCGAGTTCGGTTTCGAGCGCCTTGACGAGCTGCGAGAGCTCCATCACCGAGATGCCCTTGATGTATTCGATCACCTGCTGCTGATTCACGTCGGCCATTGCTATCGCTCCTTAAAGGTAAAAACGGGCTGGGGTCCTGGGGCTTGGGGCTTGGGCTCCTGCCCGCGCCTCCTAGACCCTATGATTCTTTTCGCTTCTCTTCCGCCTGCACGAGCACACTCATCAGGTCCCTCGGGACCGCGCTCAGCACGCGCACCAGGTTGGTCATCGGCGCCTGGAGGAGGAAGAGCAGCTTCGCGTAGAGCTCCGGCTTGCCCGGCATGGTGGCAAGGCTCGCCACTTCCGTCGCCTTCAGGGTCTGGCCCTGGACCACCGCCGCCTTGATCTGCAGCGACGGCACGGTCTTCATGAAGGTGGTCAGCGTCTTCGCCAGGGCCACCGGATCGCCGTCGGTATAGACGACACCCGTGGTGCCCGCGAAGTGCGAGGCCAGCCCCTCGTAGGCCGTGCCCTTGAGGGCGCGCTTGGCCAGCGAGTTCTTGACGACCTTGTAGCTGGCCTTCGACTTGCGCAGCTGCGAGCGGAGCTCGGTCACCTGCGGCACGTTGATGCCCTTGTAGTCCAGCAGGATCGCCACCTCGGCGCCCTTGAACATGCCTTCCAGTGATTCCACTGTGGCGGTCTTGTCGGCTCGTGTCACTGCCATGATCAGTTCCCCGCCTTACTTCTTCGCGGCAGTTTCCACGCCGCTCTCATCGATCTTGACGCCGGGGCCCATCGTGGACGACACCGTGATGCTCTTCAGGTACTTGCCCTTGGCCGCCGCCGGCTTGGCGCGCACGATGCTGTCGATCAGCGCGGTCGCGTTGTCCACCAGGTTCTGGGCCGAGAACGAGATCTTGCCGACCGGGGCATGCACGATGCCCGTCTTGTCGACCCGGAACTCGACCTTGCCGGCCTTGATTTCCTTGACGGCCTGCGCCACGTTCGGCGTCACCGTGCCGGTCTTCGGGTTCGGCATCAGGCCGCGGGGGCCGAGCACCTTGCCCAGCTTGCCGACCGCGCGCATCATGTCGGGCGTGGCCACGACCGCGTCGAACGCGGTCCAGCCGCCGTTGATCTTCTCGACCAGCTCTTCGCCACCGACGATATCGGCGCCGGCTTCGAGCGCTTCCTTCTGCTTCTCGGGACCGGCGATCACCAGCACGCTCTTCGACTTGCCGAGGCCGTGCGGGAGGACGACCGTGCCGCGCACCATCTGGTCGGCGTGCTTCGGGTCGACCCCGAGCCGAATCGACAGCGCCACGGTCTCGTCGAACTTGGCGAACTTGACCTTCTGCACGAGCGGGAGCGCATCAGCGAGTGGATACAGCTTGTTTTCCACCTGCTCGCGGGCCGCCGTGTATTTCTTGCCGTGTGTTCTCATGTTTCTCCAACCGTGGTGTTAGCGGGCCGCCGCAGCGGACCTCCCACTTGCCTATCCGACTACGTCGAGTCCCATCGATCGCGCCGTGCCGGACACGGTGCGGATCGCCGATTCGAGCGAATCGGTGTTGAGGTCGGGCATCTTCAGCTTGGCGATGTCTTCGACCATCTTGGCCGTCACCTGGCCGACCTTGTTCTTGTTGGGCACCGCGGACCCCTTCGCGAGGTTCGCTGCCTTCTTCAGCAGCACCGACGCCGGCGGCGTCTTGGTGATGAAGGTGTAGGAGCGGTCCGAATAAATCGTCACCACCGCGGGGATGATCAGGCCATCGTCCTTGGCCGTCTTCGCGTTGAAGGCCTTGACGAAGTCCATGATGTTGACGCCGTGCGGACCGAGCGCCGTGCCCACGGGCGGGGCCGGAGTGGCCTTGCCTGCGGGAATCTGGAGCTTCACCATTGCCTGAACTTTTTTCGCCATTACAGTTTCTCAACCTGCAGAAAATCGAGCTCGACCGGGGTCGCGCGGCCGAAGATGGTCACCATGACCTTCAGCGTGTTCTTCTCGGCGTTGACCTCGTCCACGGCGCCATTGAAGCCGGTGAACGGGCCCTCGTTGATGCGCACCTGGTCGCCCTTGTCGAACGTGTACTTGGGCCGCGGCTTCTCGGCGGCGGTCTTCACCTGGTCGAGGATCTGCTCGACCTCTTCGCGACTGATCGGCGTCGGCTTGGCGCCGGCGCCCACGAAACCCGTGACCTTGGGCGTGTTCTTGACGACGTGCCACGCGTTGTCGGTCATGTTCATCTCAACCAGGATGTAGCCTGGAAAGAAGCGCCGCGCCGTCTTCACTTCGCGGCCGTTGCGCTTCTCGATGATGTCTTCCTTCGGAATCAGGACTTCGCCGATCTCGTCCTGCAGGCCATAGGCCTTGACGCGCTCCTCGAGCGACTCCTTCACCTTGTTCTCGAACCCCGAGTAGGTGTGAACGATGTACCAGTTCTTCTGGGCGGCGACGTCGGTCATTACGCGCCCCCGAAGCGGCGGAACACCCATTCGGCCGCACGGCCGAACAGCAGGTCAACACCAAACAGATACAGTCCGATCAACACCGAAAACAGAATCACCACCAGGGTCGTCGCATAGACCTCGCGCTGCGTCGGCCAGGTGACCCGCTTCATCTCGTTGCGCACCTCGGAGAAAAACTCTCCCGTGCGCTGCCACCAGCCCAGGGGCCCCGACGGGGTCCGTTCGCCGGGCTGTTCAATAATCTCGGTGCTCATCGGTTCGCAGTGTTCTTTCTGCTTCGCAGTTGTGTCGCGTGCCGTGGCGCAGGGTGGCAGGCCAGGAGGGAATCGAACCCCCAACCCCCGGTTTTGGAGACCGGTGCTCTGCCAATTGAGCTACTGGCCTAAAGCGATTACTTCTGTTCCTTGTGCGGTTGGTGCTTCCGGCAGAAGCGGCAGTACTTCTTCATTTCCAGCCGCTCGGTCGTCTTCTTCTTGTTCTTGGTCGTGCTGTAGTTCCGGCGCTTGCACTCGCCGCACGCCATCTGAATGATGTCTCTCATTGCTCGTTCCTTCTGGCCTTCGGTCGGCTGTCAGTCGGCCTTCGGAAGGCCTTCGGTGGGACGCACCCACCCAAGGCCAACCGAGGCATGTGTTCACTGAAGGCCTCCGGGGGCCCGCCAGCTGTTACTCGACGATGTCCGTCACCGAGCCGGCGCCGACCGTGCGGCCGCCTTCGCGGATGGCGAACTTGGCGCCCTTTTCAAGCGCGATCGGGGCAATCAGCTCGACGCTCACGCTGGTGTTGTCACCGGGCATGATCATCTCGACACCTTCGTTCAGGTTCAGCGTTCCCGTGACGTCGGTGGTGCGGAAGTAGAACTGAGGACGATAGCCGTTGAAGAACGGGGTGTGACGGCCACCCTCTTCCTTGCTCAGCACGACGACCTCGGCCTTGAACTTGGTGTGCGGCTTGATCGAACCGGGCTTGGCCAGCACCTGGCCGCGCTCGATGTCTTCCTTTTCGACGCCGCGGAGCAGAATGCCGACGTTGTCGCCCGCCTGGCCCGAGTCCAGCAGCTTGCGGAACATCTCGACGCCGGTGACCACCTTCTTCTCGCTGGGCTTGAAGCCGATGATCTCGATTTCCTCGCCGACCTTGACCTGGCCGCGCTCGATACGACCGGTGACAACGGTGCCACGGCCCGAGATCGAGAACACGTCTTCAATCGGCATCAGGAACGGCTTGTCAACATCGCGTTCCGGCACCGGAATGTAATCGTCGAGCGCCTGCATGAGGGCCGCCACCGACTCCACGCCCTTGGGGTCGCCGTTGATGGCGCCGAGCGCCGACACGCGAACCACCGGCAGGTCGTTGCCCGGGAAACCGTAGCTGGTCAGCAGCTCGCGCACTTCGAGCTCGACCAGGTCGACCAGTTCGGTGTCGTCCACCGCGTCGACCTTGTTCAGGGCCACCACGATGTACGGCACGTTGACCTGCTTGGCGAGCAGAATGTGCTCGCGCGTCTGCGGCATCGGGCCGTCGATGCAGCTGACCACCAGGATCGCGCCGTCCATCTGCGCCGCGCCGGTGATCATGTTCTTGATGTAGTCGGCGTGGCCCGGGCAGTCGACGTGCGCGTAGTGGCGCGTCGCGGTGCCGTATTCCACGTGGCTCGTGGCGATCGTGAGAATCTTGGTTTCATCGCGACGGCCCTGCGACTCGGAGGCCTTGGCCACCTGATCGTACGGGACGAACTTCGCCCAGCCCTTGTCAGCCGAGACCTTGGTCAGCGCCGCGGTCAGAGTCGTCTTGCCGTGGTCAATGTGGCCAATGGTGCCGACGTTAACGTGTGCTTTGGACCGATCAAATTTCTCTTTCGCCATGACTCGTCTGCGCTCGCTTCCTTACGACCCGGCGTCGTGCCGGCGTCGGCTGAGTTTGTTACCGCCCATCCGGCTGGGCTTGCCAACCGAAGCTCTTATCCATTCAACCTGCGCCCGCCGTCGCGGCTTCGCCGCTATGGTGGGCAACCTTCGCCTGAATCAGAGCGAAGGTTGGAGCTGATGACCGGGATCGAACCGGTGACCTCGTCCTTACCAAGGACGTGCTCTACCTACTGAGCTACATCAGCACTGAGCCTAAAATCAGCCCGAATCTGGAGCGGGAGACGGGGATCGAACCCGCGACCAACAGCTTGGAAGGCTGTGACTCTACCACTGAGTTACTCCCGCCTTCGCGCCTCGCCACTCCATTCAGCTCGGCGCTTCGGCGGGGTAAACCCGCCGATGTTTTCTTGCGCCTGACCACTTACCCGACTATCACTCCCCGACTGGGCTTGCCCAGCCGAAGCTCACGTTTAGAGCCCGTGAGCGAAGGCTGGTGGGCAGGGAAGGATTCGAACCTTCGTAGCCACTGGGGCGACAGATTTACAGTCTGTTGCGATTGACCGCTCCGCCACCTGCCCTCTGAATTGCCGGCTCGCCGAGCCGGGTGTGCCTTTAGAGGATGACCTTGTTTGCTGCCCCGTCCTGGCCCAGCGCGCTCACTGAAGATGGAGCTGGCGAAGGGATTTGAACCCCCGACCGGCTGATTACAAATCAGCTGCTCTACCGGGCTGAGCTACGCCAGCCTAGACAAAACGGGAATGCTAGCACGACTTGTGCCAGCTATGCAAACGGAAGGGACACCACTCTCCAACAACGTCCTTTTCTCCTCCGGGGTGCGGACGGCCAAAAACCCTGTTTCCTAAGGTTTTTCTGGCCTCCCCCGGCTCCGGCTCCGCCGCTGCCTGACCGCCTCATACAAGACGATGGCAGTTGCGGCCGAAACATTAAGACTACCCACGTGGCCCAGCATGGGGATGCCGACCACCTGGTCACACCGTTCCCTCACGAGCCGTCGAAGCCCGTGACCCTCGGCGCCTACAACCAGCGCCGTCGGAAGGGTGAGATCCCACTCATAGTAGGACATTTCCGCGTCGGCGTCGAGTCCCACGGTCCAGACGCCGGCTTTCTTCAGTTCTTCCAGCGATCGGGCAATGTTCACGACATCGGCCACGGCCACGTAATTGACGGCCCCAGCCGAGGCCTTGGCTGCTGCCCCGTCGAGGGCGGCGGCCCGCCGCGTCTGCCGGACGACCCCGGTCGCTCCAGCCGCATCCACGGTCCTCAGGATCGCTCCCACGTTCTGTGGATCCTCGACTTCGTCGAGCACCACGATCAACGGCGGGCCATTCTCGCCGTTGACCAGGTCATCAAGGGTCACCTCGGCCCGTTTCGCGACATCGGCGACCACGCCCTGGTGAGCGCCGCCACGCGACTCGTTGTCGAGCGATTCGCGAGGCACCCGGCGCACCCGCACCCCCTGGCGCGCGGCATCGTCGAGGAGCCGCTGCAGGCGATCGTCGGCGCGTTCGGCGACGCGGATCTCGCGCACACGGCCAGCCTTGACCGCTTCGGCGACCGGGTTGATTCCGTAAATGATCATGATGCCTGCACCGCGTCGCGCACACGCGGCGCGACCTCCCGGCCCAAGAGCTCGATGCTCGCGACCGCCTGTTGATGGGGCAGCGCCCCGTTGCTGTACTTCACGTCGAAGCGTTGCAGGCCGAGCAACTGCACGGTCGCCGTGATCTTGGCCGCCACGGTCGCAGGCGACCCGACGCAGAGCGCACCGCCCGGTCCGGCTTCGTGATCAAACTGCGCCCGCGACACTGGCGGCCAGCCGCGCTCGCCGCCGATCTTCGTCATCATTCGCTGATAGTGCGGCCAGAGCTGGTTTCTGGCTTCGTCATCGGTGGCCGCCACGTGGCCCGGCGAATGCACGGCGACGGGCTGCGGGGCGTGACCGAACTTCTCGAGTGCCTGGTGATACAGATCCACGTAGGGACGGAAGCGTTGCGGATGGCCGCCGATGATTGCCAGCGTGAGCGGAAAGCCGTAGCGCGCGGCGCGGACCACCGACTCGGGGCTGCCGCCGACCCCCACCCACGTACGCAGCGTGCCCGACTCGATGGGCGGGTAAACCCGCTGGTTCCTGAGCGCGGCACGAGTCGAGCCGGTCCACGACACCGGGCCGCCCTTCACGAGCTCCGCAAACAGCGCGAGCTTCTCTTCGAACAGCACCTCGTAGTGGGCCATGTCGTAGCCGAACAGCGGGTACGACTCGGTGAACGAGCCGCGGCCCAGAATGACCTCGGCGCGGCCGCCCGTCAACGCGTTGAGGGTCGAGAAACGCTGGAACACCCGGACCGGATCATCGGTGGTGAGCACGGTGACGGCCGACCCGAGCGCGATGCGAGAGGTCCGTCCGCCAATCGCCGCGAGCACCACTTCGGGCGCCGAGACGGCGAAGTCTTCGCGGTGATGCTCGCCGACGCCGAAGCAGTCGAGCCCGACCTGTTCCGCAATCACCGCCTGCTCGACCACGTCACGAAGCACCCGGGCCTGCGGATGCAGGCCGCCGCCCGCATCCATCGTGACATCACCGAACGTATCCACACCGAACTGAAAGGAAGGCGCGCTCACTCCTCCACTGTATATCCGGGTCACTGCCGGCCGGCAGTCAACTGCGCGGTGTCGAAGACCCGGCCGTTCGCCATCACCTTGCGCACCTTGACGGTGTTCGCGATGTTGGCGAGCGGATCGCCGTCGATCATGATGAGGTCGGCGAGCTTGCCGGCTTCGACCGTGCCGGCCTCCAGGCCAAGAGCCCGGGCCGGGTTGACGGTCGCGGTCTTGAGGATGTCGAACGGGGCCATGCCGGCCATGCGATACGACATCAACTCGCCGTGCAGGTTGACGCCGTTCGGGGTGTCGGTGCCGGCCACGACCAGGCCGCCGGCCTTCATGATGTCGAGCACCATCTTGCCGTGGCCGCCGGTCGGGTCGACACCGCCGCTCGGCCCGGGGGCGTTGGGCTGCGCCGCCACCTGCCGCTGCATCCAGGCCGGATAGAGCTTGAAACGCGGGTCGAGCTTCAGCGACGGATCGTCTTCAAACAACTTGCGGGCGCCGCCACCGGAGATCATCGGGCTGAAAATGCGCTGGCTCGCCCCGAACAGCTGCACCACGTCCTGATACGCGGTCTGCTGGGTCGCCTGCTTGGGCGAGTAGCCGCGCCGGCTGGTGGCGGCCGTGTGCTCGGTGTTGTCGACGCCGACGAGCGCGGCGGGCCAGATCTCGTGGGTGGCGACCGGAATGCCGATGCCGTGGGCGAACTCGACCATGCGCTTCTGCTGCAGGTCGGGCAATCGCACGTAGCTCTTGATCAGGTCGTGCTCCAGCACTTTCGCGCGCTGCAGCTCCATCTCGAACTGGCTGACGCTCGAGATCGCGATGCCCATCTTGTAGTACACGCGATTCCACTCCATCAGGTAGCCCGTGCCGTAGACACGCGGCCCCGCGCGGACACCGGCCTCGTTCGCTTCGCGATCCTCCACCGCCTCGTACGGCGTGTTGCCGGGACTCCTGACGGTGGTCACGCCAAACGACAGCCACGCGCGGCCCTGCGCCTCGCCGAAGTCCTTCTGCAAGTGCGAGTGGAACTCGACGAGGCCCGGCATCACCGTCAGGTTCGAGGCATCCACGACGGTCGCCTTGGCATGGTTGGGGGCGGCGTGCGGCACGACCGACACGATCCGGTTCCCCACCACCGTGATGTCCATGCTGGCGCGCAGCGCGGCCGTCTTCATGTCGAGCAACTGGCCGGCGTGAATGACCGTGCGCGTCTTCGGGATGGCCGGCGTCCAGGTGAGGTTCAGCGGCACGGTCCTGGTCTCGCCGGTCTCGATATTGACGATCCTCAGCTGATCGAGCGACTGATACAGGATGTGCCGGGAGTCGCCCTGCCAGCTCGGCGCGTGCGCGCTCTCGGTGGTCACGCGGCGCGGCGGCCCCAGGGGCTCGCCGCTGGCGGCCACCGGCCACACCGACAGCACGCCCTCGTAAATGGCGGCCATCTTGGTGCCGTCCGGCGACCAGACCGGCCCGCCACCGCCGCGAGAATCAATCGACAGCATCGGAATGGGGGCGTACCACTTCACGTCGCCACCTGACGCCGAGATGGTCTGCACCTGGTTGGTGCCCTCGCGGAAGCGCACGGTCATCGGGGCAATGCCCGCCAGGGCAATGCGACGGCCGTCTGGCGACCACGTCGGGGTGCCCGGCTGCGGCAACGAGTCGTGGATCCTGGTGACGCGGCCGGTCTCGAGATCGAGAATCGACATCTCGGCAACTCGCCACATCCCGTCAACGTTGAAGAACACGAGCCGCTTGCCGTCCGGAGAAAACGAGGCGCCCTGCGGCTGGGTGGCCAGGCTGGTCACCTTGCGGCTTTGGCCGCTCGTCATGTCGCGGATCCAGAGCTGCAGGTGCTCGCTGTCCTTGTCGGATGAGTAGACCAGCGACTTCCCGTCGGGCGACCACGATGGGTCGGTATCGAGCGCCGCGTCCTTGGTCACGTTGACCGCGGCTCCGCCGATCGGCATCACGTAGATGTCACCGACGGCCGCGAAGGCGATCTGCGTGCCGTCCGGGGAGATGACCGGCCGCACGATACCCAGAGCCTTGCGCGGCGTCGTCGAGGTGGAGTCGCGAACCCGCCGCGGGTACTGCGGGCGGGTCACCTGCATGGTCGCCGTGAAATCCAGCGTCTGCATGGGCAGCCCGGCCAGCGACCGCTTACGAATCTTACCGTCCGCGACGTAGATGATCTCGGAAGCCGAGGCCCAGGTGGCGCGGAACGCGAACACGTTCTCGGATCCGGTCACCGGCTTGCCGTCCAACTCGAAACGGGACTCCCGGCCGGCGGTGACGTGGTACAGCAGCTGGCCACCAGGCCCCCACGACGGCGCGTCGACGCGCGCGCCCTTCACCGTGCGGACTTTCCGCTCGGCGCCGGTGGCCACGTTGATCACCCACACGCCGTCGTAGGCATCGCGCGACGAGGCAAACGCGATCTCGGTGTCGTCAGGCGACCAGGTGGGCATGAAGTCTTCGCCGGGCGCCCTCGTTACCTGGGTGATCGCGCCGGAGCGCGTATCGAGGACCCAGATGTTGTAGTCGCTGCCCATCGGGTTGCCACGATCGGACGAGAACGCCACGCGCGTGCCATCGTGCGACCAGGTAGGTTCGCGATCGTCGAACGTGCCCCAGGTCAGCTGGCGCTGGTTCGTGCCGTCGGAATTGATCGACCAGAGATCGTAGCCGCCGTCGCGAAACGCGAAGTACGTGATGGTGCGGCCGTCGGGCGACCACATGGGCTGGCGCGCGTCGTTGAACGGATCGGTAATACGCGTCATTGCGCCACCGGTGGCGGGCAGCGTCCAGATGCTGCCCTGCATGTCGACGGCGAGCGTGGTGCGGTCGGGCGACAGCGCCACCGACATCGAGGTCCCCTCGCTGACGGTCACGTCGATCGGGCCGGCGGCAGCAGCAGCCGGCGCGGCCGCGCGGCGCGGGCGAGGCGTCTGTTGAGCGTGGGTGACAAGACCCGCGACCATGGCCGCGAGCACGAACAGCACGAACTGTCGCTTCATCTCAGCATCCTTGCCGCCGACGCGGCTCGTGCCTGGCAACTGGCAACCGCCGCGAGGCCCGAGTCGCGCAGGTCTGCCGCGCGGTCGATCGCCGGCACAATCAGGTCCAGCTCCGGTCCCTCGGCCGCGCCGGTCAGGACGACGCGAATGGGATGGAACAGGGCCTTGCCCTTCAGGCCGGTGCGGTCTTTCACCCGGCCGGCCAACGCGCGAAAGGTCTCCTTGTCGACCAACCGCAAGCCGCCCTCGAGCTCTGCCACCAGCGCCGCGGCCACTTCGGGCAGGCCGGCCTCGTTCTCGAGTGGAGCGCCTGGGGCGCGGAACACCGCCTCGAGACGATCAGCCAGTTGCGGCAACCGATCCACGGACGTCGCCATGGCAGGCAACACGCCCTCGAGCCATGCGCGGCCCTCCGCCGACACCGGCCCGACGAGCTGCCCGCGCGCGCGCAAGTGGGGCTCGGCAAGGTCCGCCAGGCGGCCCGGCGGACACAGCTTCAGGTAGTGGCGGTTCGCCCAGGCCAGCTTGTCTTCGTCAAAGACTCCGGCGCTGTGCGCCACGTTCTCGAGGCGGAAGCGGCGCGCCAGTTCGTCGGCGGGCAACAGCTCTTCGTTCTGTCCGGGCGACCAGCCAATCAGCGCCAGGTAGTTCACGAGTGCCTCGGGCAAGTAGCCCTTGTCGCGGAACTCGCGCACCGAGGTCGCGCCATGACGCTTCGACAACGGTGCATGGTCGGGCCCCATCACCAGCGACAGATGCGCGAACCGCGGCGGCGTGTAGCCGAACGCCTCGTAGAGCAGGATCTGCCTCGGCGTATTCGAAATGTGATCGTCGCCGCGAATCACGTGCGTCACCTTCATCAACTCATCGTCGATCACCACGGCATAGTTGTAGGCCGGGATGCCGTCCGAGCGAATCAGCACCGGATCGCCGATGACGTCGGTGTGAAACGTGACCATGCCGCGAACGACATCGTCGAACGCCACATCCCGGTTCTCGGGCACGCGCAGGCGGATCACCGCAGCTTCGCCGTTGGCGCGGCGCGCCTCAGCCTCGGCAGGCGCGATGTTGCGGCAGGTGCCGGCGTACTTGGGCGGCAGGGCGGCGGCGAGTTGCGCCTTGCGTTGCGCATCGAGGGTCTCGGCGGAGCAAAAACAGTAGTAGCCCTTCCCCTCGGCGAGCAGGCGCGCCGCGTGATCGGCATAGGTCTGCATGCGCTCGGTCTGCCGATAGGGCCCGTAATCGCCGCCGGCGTCGATGCCTTCGTCCCACTGCAGGCCCATCCAGCGCAGGTCGGCAAGAATCGCCTGTTCCGATTCCTTGGTCGAGCGCTCGAGATCAGTATCTTCAATCCGCAGGATGAAGGTGCCGCCCTGGCCGCGCGCAAGCAGCCAGTTGAATAGCGCGGTGCGGGCATTGCCGACGTGCAGGTGACCGGTGGGCGACGGGGCGAATCGGACTCTCATGAGGTGAGCCCGATCTTATCAGCTTGGATCCGGGCCTTTGGCGTATCCTCCTTGGGGCGCGATAGAGCGCCCTTGGAAGTCTGTGACCTGGAGGTTACTCATGAAACGCTCAGTCCTGATGGCGGCCGCTTTGCTGGCGCTCTCAACCAGCGCGCTCGCGCAAGCACCCGCAGCGGGCCCGTACGACGCCGCGCTGGCCGCGGCCCCGGCCAACATGCGCGAGGCCGCGATGGTGATCAAGTGGAAGGCGGACGGTTCGTACGACACGCTGCGTCCGGGCACCAACCGGCTGATGTGCTACGACCAGGCCGGCGATGCGGGCGAGCAGCCCGTCTCGTCGCAGTGCACGAGCATCGGCAATCTCGAGCGCGTCAAGCAGAACAAGATCTACGAAGCGAAGATCGCCGACCGCGCCGCCCGTGAAGCGGCGTTTGCCGAACTCGAGAAGGGCGGCACGCGCGTGAAGCCGGAATTCGGGTCGGTGTGGTACACGCGGCAGGGAAAGGACGCGACGGCGACGCGCCTGCACGTCAATATTGCCGTCCCGGGCGCGACCGCTGCCTCGCTAGGGCTTCCCGATAACAACAAGATGGGCGGCGCTTACATCATGGCGGCCGGCACTTCGACAGCCCACATCATGATTCCGGGGCAGTAGGCCGCAAATCTAAGCGGATTCAACACTGACCAGCAGGGCCACGGCGTGGCAGGCCATTGCCTCGCCGCGGCCCATGCTGTCGACCCCTTCGTTCGTCTTCCCCTTCACGCTCACCGCCGATACCTCCACCTGCAGCGCGGCCGCGAGGTTCTCGCGCATGGCCGCAAGGTAAGGCAGCAGCTTCGGCTTCTGGGCAATCACCGTGACGTCGACATTCGAAACGCGATAGCCGCCGGCATGCACGTGTGCCAGCGCGCCGCGCAGCAGCGCGATGCTGTCGGCGCCCTTCCACTTGGGGTCGGTGTCGGGGAACAACCGTCCGATGTCACCCGCGGCGGCGGCGCCAAGCACCGCGTCGGTCACGGCGTGGCAGACGATGTCGGCATCGGAGTGGCCGTCGAGTCCCAGCTCGTAGGGGATGGTGACACCCGCCAGGATCAACGGCCGGCCCGCGACCAGCCGATGGAGATCGTAGCCGTTCCCGATGCGAGGGTGGCCAGCACTAAAGTGCTGGCCTTCTGGCAACGCGCGTCGCCGTGCTTCTGCCAGATCTTCCGGTGTGGTCACTTTGATGTTTCCTGGGTCGCCGTCAACGATGTGCACCGGCAGGCCGAGACGCTCGACGAGCATGGCTTCGTCGGTGGCATCGATGCCGGCGCCGGCGTCAAGCGCGCGCGCCAGCACGTCGCGCCGAAAGGCCTGCGGCGTCTGTGCCAGGAACACGGTTTCTCGCGGGATGGTGGCGGCAATCGCGCGCGAGCCGTCCGGTCCGCTGATACCGGCCTGCTTCACCGTGTCGCGCACCGGAATGGCCGCAATTGCCGCGCCGTGGGTCACGGCCGCATCGATCGCGCGGCCGATCACGTCGCCGGTCACGAACGGCCTCGCCGCATCGTGAATGAGGATGATGTCCGCCGCAGGCGAGGTGTGCGCAAACGCCTTGGCCACGGAATCCTGCCGGCGCGCCCCCCCCACGACGAATACTAACGGCGGACGGCCACTGTTCGACCACGACGCTCGCGCCGCCGCCAGGTGATCCTCGGGGACCGCCACGACAATCTCGTCAACGCGACCGCTGGCCGCCAGCGCGCTGATGCTGAGATCGAGAATCGACCGGCCGCCCAGTTCGAGAAACTGTTTCGGACGATCCGCGCCCAGGCGGACGCCCCGTCCGCCGGCGGCGATGATGACGGCTACGTGCATTGAGCACTGGATTGTACCCCGGCCACCCGCTACCCTTCACTGCAGATGATCAGCAGACGCGCCTTTGTGAAGCATGCGGCAGCGGGCCTGGCGGCGGCACCCGCCATCATGAGCCGCGTGTTGCAGGATTCAGCCGGCCCGCTCATGCCCGGCGGCGTCCAGGTGGGCGACGTCACGACCACGCGCGCCATGATCTGGAGCGCCACCGATCGCCCCGCACGCATGCTGGTCGAGGTCGCGCGCAACGAACGCTTCACCGGCTCGCGGACAATCGAGGGGCCGGTCGCGCTCGAAAACAGCCAATTCACTGCCAAGCTCGATCTCGGCGGACTCGCGCCCGGTGAGCCGGTGTTCTATCGCGTGTGGTTCGACGACCTGGCGCGCCCGGGACTGCGCAGCGCCCCGGTCACCGGCCAGTTTCGCGCCGCGCCCGCGACCGCCCGGCCGCTGACGTTCTGCTGGTCGGGCGACGTCGTGGGCCAGGGTTGGGGTCTCAATCCTGACTTCGGCGGCATGCGCCTGTACGAAACGATGGCGCGGCACAGCCCCGACTTGTTTATCCACTCGGGCGACATGATCTACGCCGACGGTCCGCTGGTGCCGGAAGTGAAGCTGGACGATGGGTCGACGTGGAAGAACCTGGTGACGCCGGCGAAGCGCAAGGTGGCCGAGACGCTCGACGAGTTCCGCGGCAACTTCGCCTACAACCTGCTGGACAGCCACGCGCGCGCGTTCAACAGCCAGGTGCCGATGCTGGTGCAGTGGGACGACCACGAGGTCCTGAACAACTGGCACCCCGGCTCCGACCTGTCGGGACGCAAGGACTACACCGAACGCAGCATTGCGCTGTTGGCCGCGCGAGCCAAGCGCGCGATGTTCGAATACCTGCCCATTCGTTCGCATCCAGACGAAGCCGAGCGTGTTTACCGTGCGTATCGGTATGGCCCCACCGCCGAAGTCTTCGTCCTGGATCAGCGCAGCTACCGGGCTGCCAACGGCGCGAATCGCGAGGCCGGGCCGGGCCCGGCTACGAGCATGATGGGCGCCGCACAGGTGGCGTGGCTGAAGCAGAACCTCAAGGCGTCGCCCGCTGCCTGGAAGATCATTGCCAGCGACATGCCGATTGGACTGCTGGTGGGCGATGGCCAGAAGGACGGCGTCCCGGCCTGGGAAGGCTGGGCCAACGGCCCCGGCGCCCCGCTCGGCCGCGAGCACGAGCTCGCCGACCTGCTGTCGTTCATCAAGCGCGAGCGCGTACGGAACGTCGTGTGGGTCACCGCCGACGTGCACTACTCCGCCGCACACTTCTACGATCCCAAAGTAGCCGTCTTCAAGGACTTCGACCCGTTCTGGGAGTTCGTTGGCGGGCCGCTGCACGCCGGCACCTTCGGGTCAAGCGTCGCGGATCCAACCTTCGGCTGCACCCAGGTCTTCAACAGCGTGCCCGCCAACCTGAAGCCGAACCGCCCGCCCAGCGAAGGGCTGCAGTTCTTTGGCACGCTGACCATCGATCCGCGCACGCGGCGCCTGACCGCAGCACTCTGGAACCTGAAGAACGATCGGCTGTGGAGCCAGGAACTGGACGCCGATTCGCGCTAGAAGCGATCCGGGCGAGCCGTATCCCAGGCGCGGCCCATGCTGCCGTTCACCGATCCGTTGAGCAGGGCGCCGGGTTCAATCGCCGGATAGATCTCGTGATAGCTGCGGACTTCGCCCGAGTTGACCCGGCGCATCACGAACCACGGTTTCAGGTCGCGCGGTTCCTGGAAGCCGGCCGCCCCCAGCACGTCGAAGAAGCTCTTCACGGTCTCGCGGTGGTAGCGCGCGACCCGCGTCGACTTGTCGCCGACGTGCAGGCCGTGCACCAGTTCAGGGTCTTGCGTGGCCACGCCGGTCGGGCACCGGTTGGTGTTGCAACGGAGCGCCTGGATGCAACCAATGGCAAACAGCATGGCGCGCGCCGCGTTGCACATGTCGGCGCCGAGCGCCACCTTGGTGGCGATCTGGAAGCCGGTGTTGACCTTGCCGGAGGCGATGATGCGAATCTGGTCGCGCAGGCCCGCGCCGACGAGCGCGTAGTGCACGAACGAGAGCCCCTCGCAGAGCGGCGTGCCGACGGAATCGGAGAACTCCAACGGCGCCGCGCCGGTGCCGCCTTCTGCGCCGTCCACGGTGATGAAGTCGGGCGCGATCCCTGACTCGAGCATGGCCTTCACGATGCCGAGGAACTCGTGGCGCTTGCCGACGCACAGCTTGAAGCCCACCGGCTTGCCGCCTGAGGCCTCCCGCAGCGTCTGCAGAAACGTCAGCAGCCCGAGCGGCGTCGAGAACGCCGTGTGCGCCGGTGGCGACACGACGTCCTGCCCCGGCTCCACACCACGAATCGCAACGATCTCCGGCGTGAGCTTGGCCGCCGGCAGAATGCCGCCGTGCCCGGGCTTGGCGCCCTGCGACAGCTTCACCTCGATCATCTTCACCGACGGCAGCCCGGCACGCTTCTGGAACTCGTCGATGCTGAAGCGCCCGTCGGGCGTGCGGGCGCTGAAGTAGCCGGTGCCGATCTGCCAGATCAGATCGCCGCCCGGTTCCAGGTGATAGGGACTGAGCCCGCCCTCGCCGGTGTTGTGGGCGAAGCCACCGATCTTCGCACCCGAGTTGAGGGCCAGCACAGCGTTCTTGCTGAGCGACCCGTAGCTCATGGCCGAGACGTTCAGCATGGATGCGGCATAGGGCTGCCGGCACGCGGGGCCGCCGACACGGACACGGCTCAGGCTCTCGTCGGGCTCCACCGGCGCCAGCGAGTGGTTGATCCACTCATAGCCCACGGCATACACATCACGCTGCGTGCCGAACGGCAGCGAGTCGAGTTCGCCCTTGGCGCGTTGATAGACGACCGAGCGATCATTGCGGCTGAACGGCCGGCCGTCGTGGTTGCTTTCGACGAAGTACTGGTTGATCTCCGGTCGAATCTGCTCGAGCAGGTAGCGCCCGTGACCGATCACCGGGAAGTTGCGCCGCACCGCCTGCTTGGTCTGCAGCAGGTCGGCCACGCCGCGCAGGATGATAGGGACGACCACGACCAGCGACCAGAGCACCGGCGGCCACACAACGGCAAGGCCGGCCACGAGGGCCAGGGTCGTTCCAGAAGCCACCAGAAAGGCGCGTCGCATCCCTCAGGGAATCGGCCCAGGGGGGCGCAGGTTGAAACGCCTGCAGTTTACGGGCGGTTTCGCGCGATCTCGACGCCGCCAGCAATCTCGGCCACGCGGGTAGCCGTGACGTCCATCACACGTAAGGTCTGCGCCGACGGAACTTCGGCGGGCGCGTAGACAACAATCAGGGCCTCTGTCGTCGTGGTGGTCACCATCGTCCGCGCAGAGTCGGAGGTGGGGTTGCCAAAGGCGCTGACGCTGTCGGCCATGGTGATACGGCCGCCGACGTTCACGTCATCCTTGCGGATTCCCGCATACGACTCCCCTGCCGCGCCCAGTCGCATGGTCACGTCCCCGACGATTTTCGACAGGTCGTACAGGCCATACGGCAACTGGAATTCGAGCGAGCACCAGTTGACGATGTCCACCAAGGAATTGATGCGAGGGATCGTGTCGCCCTTGCGCACGCGACGGAGCAGCGCCTCGTTGGAAGGCCGCGTCTTGGTGGGATCGATGCCGACGCGCTTGTACATGGTCCGCACCGCGGCCGACTCGGCAGGCGGCGACAGGCGGACGCGTGCCTCGGCGTCGGCGAGGAGCGGATCGAGCCGGTGCTCGTGAGCCACCACCGTGGCTCCGCTCCACCACAGCAGCCCTGGCCTGACGATCGCCGCAAGTTCCGGGGCTAACCTGAATTCAGCCATTGGCTTCCGCCTCCACCGACGGACGAATCACGTCGCGCACCCGGTCGGCCAGCTCGCGAATCTGCGCCGGGGTCGGCGCGGCATTGGCCGCGGTCTCGATCGGCGCGTGCACGATCAAGGTGACGTGCCCGGGGCGGGTCGTCAGTTCGCCCTTCTTCATGACATGGCGGCTACCGATGATCGAGATCGGGACCAGCGGCAGTCCCGCCTGCATGGCCAGCAGGATGCTGCCGCCCTTGAACTTGCCCAGGTGGCCGTCCTTGCTGCGCGTGCCTTCGGGGAACACGATCAGCGACAAACCGTTCGACGTGAGGCGGCTGGCCCACCCCAGGATGCCGGCCTTGTCGGGCCGGCTCCGATCGACCAGCATGTGGCCGGTCCGCTTCAGGTGCGGCCCCAGCATGGGAAAGTTGCCCAGCGATTCCTTGGCGATGATCCGGAGCTGGAACGGGATGGACCAGAACACCACCGGGATGTCGTAGATGCTCTGGTGGTTGGCCACGAACACGTAGGTCTTGCCCGGCACGAGACGGTCGAGCCCCTGCACCGAGACGTGGACGCCCGTGGTCGCCAGGATCAGCCACGACCACGTCCGCGCGCAGCCATGCGCAAAGTGGCCGCGCCGGTCGAAGAAGCTCGACGTGATCGACGCGACGCCGAGCACAATCGTATAGACCGCGATCGAGGGGATCAGAAAGAAGACTGTGCGAAGCAGGTGGAACAACGACCTAGTGTCTCGTAACGTAAGTCATGTTAACATACCCTCCGAGCACACGGGGTGCTGGGAGGGTGCATGGCCAATTATGCGCGTCCGATCGTGTTGGCGAAGGCCGACCGTGCCGAACTCGAA